>Ga0268288_10032_pt1 | contig 175894 bp, 169 predicted proteins | sample BraspS3V5C_FD_191349 | JGI IMG/M metagenome (GOLD analysis project Ga0268288, IMG submission 191349) | Soil microbial communities from Anza Borrego Desert, Southern California, United States - Bradyrhizobium sp. S3-V5C | ecosystem: Environmental > Terrestrial > Soil > Desert | place: USA... | reverse complement strand
TCAGCGACACCGCGCCCGTGGCGGCTGCCGGCACCGAGGCGCCGCCCGCGGTCGCCGCCTTCACCGCCTCCTTGAACGCGTAGAGCGGGCTCGTGCCGATGTCGCCGTACACGACGCCCAGCGCGCCCAGCATGAGCGCGGCGCCCGGCCCGTGGCGGGTCGCGCCGGGCTTGCGCGCCACCGGCGCCGCCGGAAGATCGACCGCCTGGGCAGCCGCGGAAGGCAGAGCTTGGCTCACGGTCGGGTCCGGTCGATGGCGTCGCTGTGGGGCGAAATCTTAGCGAGTCGCGCGTTCGGCGATAGACTCGGCAGATCTCGCGAGCGACCGCGACGAACACTCGTCACCCGAACGTGATGACAGTCGAAGGCCCGCGGCGGCCCCGCCGCGCCGGTGGCGAGCGGGGCCCGCCGATCAGGCGGCGTCGAGCCCCAGGTCGATGATCGCTGCCGAATGGGTGATCCAGCCGCAGGAGATCAGGTCGACGCCCGAGGCTGCGACGGCGCCCACCGTCTCGCGGGTGATCCGGCCCGACGCCTCGGCGAGGGCGCGACCGTCGATCATCGCCACCGCGCGGGTGAGCCGGTCCGGCCCCATATTGTCGAGGAGCACCGCGTCGACCCCGACCGAGAGGGCCTCCTCCAGCTGCTCCAGGCTGTCGACCTCGCACTCGATCTTCACCAGGTGGCCGGCCCGGGACCGGGCGCGCTCGATCGCCGGGACGATGCCGCCGGCCACCGCCACGTGGTTGTCCTTGATCAGCACCGCGTCGTCGAGGCCGAAGCGGTGGTTCGAGCCGCCGCCGGCGCGGACCGCGTGCTTCTCCAGGGCGCGCAGGCCCGGCGTGGTCTTGCGGGTGCAGACGATCGAGGCCTTGCCGTGCGGGCGCGCGGCCTCGACGAGGCCGTGGGTCGCGGTGGCCACGCCCGACATCCGGCAGAGCAGGTTCAGCGCCACGCGCTCGGCCGTGAGGATCGCCCGCGCCGGGCCTTCGAGACGCAGCACCACGTCGCCCGGCGCCACGCGGGCGCCGTCGCCGCGCTCGACCGTGACGGTGACGGCCGGGTCCACCAGCGCGAAGGCGATGGCGGCGGCGTCGGTGCCCGAGATGACGCCGTCCTGCCGCGAGGCGATCACGCCGCGCATCCGCTCGCCCGGCGGGACGATGGCGTCGGTGGTGATGTCGCCGGCCCGGCCGAGATCCTCCAGCAGGGCGGCGCGCACCACGGGCTCCACGAGGAGCCGCGGCAGGGGAAGGATCTCTTCGGAGAGAACCGACTGAATCATGGCGTCAGCACCTCCTCGGTGGACGGAGCCGCGCGGGGCGCGGCGATCGCGTCAAACAGCGTCGCTTCGGTGTGCGCGGCCGGAGCGAGGTGGGGGAAGTCGCTGCGCCAGTGGGCGCCGCGGCTCTCCCGGCGGGCGAGCGCGCCGCGGGCGATGAGCAGTGCGACGAGGGCGGCGTCGCAGGTCTCCGCCCCGGGCTCCAGGACGGCGACGGCCTCGGCGAGCCCCCCGGCGTCGCGCACGACGCCGACTCTGCTCTCCATCAGCGCGCGGATCGCCGGCAGATCGCCGGCGGCGCGCGCGGACACGGCCTCCGGCACGATGGCGGCGGGCGGCGGCGCGTCGAGACCGTCGGCGATGAAGCGCGCGTAGGCCAAGCCCTCCAGCAGGGAGTTGCTGGCGAGCCGGTTGGCGCCGTGGAGGCCCGTGGAGGAGACCTCGCCGCAGGCGTAGAGGCCCGGCACCGAGGTGGCGCCGTGGGCGTCCACCTTCACGCCGCCCATGTGGTAGTGCGCGGCCGGACGGACGGGAATCGCCTGCACGGCCGGGTCGATGCCGGCGGCGGCGCAGAGCCCCGCCACCGTCGGGAAGCGCGTCGGCATCGCGGCCCCGAGTGCGCCCCGGGCGTCGAGGTACACCGTGCGGCCCCGCTGCAGCGCCTGGAAGATGCCGCGGGCGACCACGTCGCGGGGGGCGAGGTCGCCGCCCGCGATGCCGGCCATCACGGCCGCGCCGGTCTCGTCGATGAGGCGGGCACCCTCGCCGCGCAGGGCCTCGGTGGCGAGCGGCATCGGGTCGGCGCCGGCCGCGATGGCGGTCGGGTGGAACTGGACGAACTCCATGTCGCGCATCACCGCGCCGGCCCGGGCGGCGAGCGCCAGCCCGCGGCCGACGGCGCCCGGCGGGTTCGTCGTCGCGGCATAGAGCGCGCCGACGCCGCCGGTGGCGAGCACCACGGCGCGGGCCGGGATGCGGAACAGCGCGCCGTCGCGCTCGGCGACAACGCCCGCCACCGCCCCATTCGTGTCCCGCAGGAGATCGCACGCTCGCGCGGTGACGATCTCGACGGAGGGCGCCTCCAGCACGGCCCGCACCAGCCCTTCGAGGACGCGGGCGCCGGTGGCGTCGCCGCCGGAGCGGACGATGCGGCGGCGGCCGTGCGCCGCCTCGAGCCCGAGGGCCAGCGCGGCGTCGTCGGTGCGGTCGAACGGGACGCCGATCCGCACCAGCCAGTCGATCAGCGCGGGCCCCTCCCCGGCGACCCGCAGCGCCACGTCGGGCTCGGTCAGCCCGGCGCCGGCGGCCTCCGTGTCGGCGGCGTGGAGCGCCGCCGCGTCGTCGGCGCCGACCGCGGCGGCGATGCCGCCCTGGGCCCACCCGGTGGCGGTGCCGAGGCCGAGCGCCGACGCGGTGACCAGCGTGACCGGGCGGGGCGCGAGGCGCAGCGCGACGCTGAGGCCCGCGACCCCGCCGCCGACCACGACCACGCGGTCGGCGTTGTTGGGAGAGACGGCGTTCATCGCGTGCGCACCTGGAGCATGCGCTCCACCGCGGCCCGGGCGCGGTCGGCCAGCGCCGGATCGACCGTGACCTCGTGGGTCATCGTCTCGAGCGACCGCCGGATGTTGCGCAGGCTCATCCGCTTCATGTGCGGGCACATGTTGCAGGGCTTGATGAATTCGATGTCCGGGTTCTGCGCCGCGATGTTGTCGGCCATCGAGCACTCGGTGACGAGCACCACCTGCTTCGGCCGCTTCTCGACGACGAAGTCCATCATCATCGCGGTGGAGCCGGAGAAGTCCGACTCGGCCACCACCTCCGGCGGGCATTCCGGGTGCGCGATCACCGTGATGCCGGGATAGCTGTCGCGGACGTCGCGGATGTCGGCCGGGGTGAAGCGCTCGTGCACCTCGCAGTGGCCCGCCCAGGTGAGGATCTCGACCTCCGGGATCTCGGCCTGGACGTTCTGCGCGAGGAACTCGTCGGGGATCATCAGAACGCGGGGGGCGTTCAGCGACTTCACCACCGCGACGGCGTTGCCGGAGGTGCAGCACAGGTCGGACTCGGCCTTAACGGCCGCCGAGGTGTTCACGTAGGTCACGATCGGCACGCCCGGGTACTTGGCGCGCAGACCGCGCACGTCCGCGGCGGTGATCGAATCGGCCAGGGAGCAGCCGGCGCCCATGTCGGGGATCAGCACCGTCTTGCTCGGGTTCAGGAGCTTGGCGGTCTCGGCCATGAAGTGGACGCCCGCCAGCACGATCACGTCGGCGTCGACGTTCACGGCCTCGCGGGCCAGCGCGAGGCTGTCGCCGACGATGTCGGCCACCGTGTGGAAGATCTCCGGCGCCTGATAGTTGTGCGCCAGGATGACGGCGTTGCGCTCGCGCTTCAGGCGCAGGATCGCCTCGATGTCGGGGGCGAGCGCCGGCCACTCGATCGCGGGGACGTGCCGGCTGACGCGGGCGTAGAGATCCGGAAGGGGCAGCCCCGGGATCGTCGTGCGGGAGTCGGGTGCAACGGTCGCCGCCATGGCGTCCTCCATTATGCTCAGTTTGAGCATTGCGCCGTCTAACTTATGGGGGCCGCGCGCGCCTGTCCAGATATGCTAGCTGTGAGCATAAATCTTTTGCGGTGCGATGTTACGCTGCGCCGCCGAAGGCCGAAGCGATCAGCAGAAGGTCGCCGGGTCCGGCCCGATGCGGCCGTCCGGCCTGTCGAGACCGGCGATCCGCGCCATCTCGTCGGCGCCGAGCTCAAAATCGAACAGCGCGATGTTCTCGGCGATGCGTCGCGGGGTAGCGGTCTTCGGGATCGCCACGCAGCCGATCTGGATCTGCCAGCGCAGCACCACCTGAGCGGGCGTCTTCCCGTGCGCCTTCGCGATCGCGAGAATGACCGGGTCGTTCAGCTCCTTGCCCCTGCCCAGCGGGCTCCATGACTCGGTCACGATACCGTGACGGGCGTCCTCAACGCGCGGCTCCTCGCGCTGGAAATAGGGGTGCAGCTCGATCTGATTGACGGCCGGAGCCACGCCGGTCTCGCCGATCAGGGTGGCGAGATGCTCGGGCGTGAAGTTCGACACGCCGATGGACTTCGTGCGGCCCTCCTTCCGGAGTTCGATCAGCGTCTTCCAGGTCTCGACGAACAGGCGCCGCTGCGGACACGGCCAATGAATCAGGTACAGGTCGACATATGGGAGACCGAGCTGCCGCAGGCTCTCGTCGAAGGCGCGGCGTGCCTCGTCCCGGCCCTGGCGGTCGTTCCAGAGCTTCGTGGTGAGGAAAATCTCCGCGCGGGGGATCCCCGCGTCCCGGATGCCGCGCCCGACGCCCCCCTCGTTGCCGTACGCGGCGGCCGTGTCGATCAGCCGATAGCCGGCGCGGAGGGCTTGGCCGACCAGGTCCGGAGCCTGCGCGTCCGAGAGCTGCCAGCAGCCGTAGCCGATCTTCGGGATGCGGCGCCCGTCGTTCAGCGCGAGGGTCGGGGCGGTTGCGGCCATGCGGCGTGTCTCCGGTGACGGCTGTCGCTCAACCCAAACGGCGTCGGCGCAACACGTTCCGAAGCGGCACGCCGAAGCGGCACGTCGCTGCGAGCGGAGCGGAGCAATCCAGCGCGGCGCGATGCCTGCGCAGCGTGTCCTGCCCCGGGTGGGTTTGCTCCGCTCCCGATGACGGGACGCTATCCGCCCGCGCTGAACGGGCGCAGTCTGGACCGGATCTAATCGAGGCGGATGCACGTTGGCGCACCAGATTCCAAGCTGCGCGGCGTCCCACGCGCGGTGCACGGGCGGGATGGCAGCATGACAGACGCGACTCCGACGAAGCCGCTCGCCCTGACGCGGCGGGCCGTGGTGGAGGGCTGCGCCGTGGCCGGCGCTCTGGGCGCCCTCGGCTTCCGCCCCGCGCCCGCAGTGGCGGCGTCGGCGCCGGGCGATCCGGCTCCGCAGACCATGCCGGTGCGGCTCACCGTCAACGGCCAGTCGCACGATCTCGTCCTGGACACCCGCACCACGCTCCTCGATGCCCTGCGCGAGCACTTGGCCCTCACCGGAACGAAGAAGGGCTGCGACCACGGCCAGTGCGGGGCCTGCACGGTCCTGGTCGACGGCCGGCGCATCAATTCCTGCCTGACGCTCGCGGCGATGCACGAGGGCGACTCGGTCACCACGATCGAGGGCTTGGCGGACGGTGACAAGCTCCACCCGATGCAGGCGGCGTTCCTGGAGCACGACGGCTTCCAGTGCGGCTACTGCACGCCGGGCCAGATCTGCTCGTCGGTCGGCATGCTGAGCGAGGCGAAGGCGGGGTGGCCGAGCCACGTCACAGAGGATGTCGCGTCCACGCCGACCCTCAGCGACGCGGAGATCCGCGAGCGGATGAGCGGCAACATCTGCCGCTGCAGCGCCTACCCGAACATCGTCGCGGCGATCCGCGACACCGCCGCCAGCAACCTCTGAGGAGGCGCAGATGAAGGCCTTCGCCTACGAGCGCCCCGCCACCGTGCAGGACGCCGCCAAGCTCGCGGCCGAGCGGCCGAACGCCAAGTTCATCGCCGGCGGCACCAACCTCCTCGACCTGATGAAGCTGCAGGTCGAGACGCCCGCCACCCTGATCGACGTCAACCGGCTGCCCTTGGACAAGGTCGAGGCCACGCAGGACGGCGGCCTGCGCGTCGGCGCGCTGGTGCGCAACGCCGACCTCGCCGCCGACCCGCGGGTCCGGAAGGACTACGCCGTGCTGGCGAAGGCGCTGCTCGCCGGTGCGTCGGGCCAGTTGCGCAACAAGGCGACCACGGCCGGCAACCTGCTCCAGCGGACGCGGTGCTACTATTTCTATGACACGGCGATGCCCTGCAACAAGCGCGAGCCCGGCTCGGGGTGCTCGGCGATCGGCGGGTTTAACCGCATCATGGCGGTGGTCGGGGCGAGCGAGGCCTGCATCGCCACCAACCCGTCCGACATGAACGTCGCCCTGCGCGCCCTCGACGCGACGGTCGAGACCGTGAACCCCGACGGGCAGGCGCGCAGCATCCCGATCGCCGATTTCCACCGGCTGCCGGGCGACACGCCGCAGATCGAGACCGATCTGCGCAAAGGCGAGATCATCACGGCCGTGACGCTGCCGAAGCCGGTGGCCGGCACGCACATCTACCGGAAGGTCCGCGACCGCGCATCCTACGCCTTCGCGACCGTGTCGGTGGCCGCCGTGATCGCGGGCGCCGAGGGCGGCAAGCCGCAGGCCGCGCGCCTCGCCTTCGGCGGCCTGGCCCACAAGCCCTGGCGGGTGGCCGAGGCCGAGACGGCCCTGGTGCAGACCGGCTCGGCGGATGCCGCCGCCGACGCGGTGCTCAAGGGCGCCCGCGGCTACGGCAGCAACGACTTCAAGATCCCGCTGACCCGCCGGACCCTGCGCGCCGTCGTGGCGCAGGCGACGCGCGCGTAGCCCTCGCTCAAGGACCGTCCCATGGAGATGAACCAGCCGATCGGCCGGACGCCCCTCGACGACCGGCCTGACGGCCTCGTCGGCAAGCCGCTCGACCGCGTGGAGGGCAAGCTCAAGGTGACGGGCCACGCGCCCTACGCCTACGAGACCCGGGCCCTGGCGAATCCGGCCTACGGGTTCATCGTGCCGGCCACGATCGCGGCCGGCACGATCCGGTCGATCGACGCGGAGGCCGCCCGCAGGGCGCCGGGCGCGATCCTGGTTATGACCCACGAGAACGTGCCCGAGCAGGGCGAGAAGAAGGAGCAGGTCTGGCCCCAGCTCCAGGGAACCGAGGTCAAGTTCTACGGGCAGCCGGTCGCCTTCGTGGTCGCCGAGACCTTCGAGCAGGCCCGCGCCGCCGCCATGCTGGTCAAGGTCCGCTACGACGCGGCCAAGCCCAAGGGTCTGCTCAAGGACAGCCTGGCGGCGGCCTACGAGCCGAAGCCGGTCAACTCGCCGCCGGATTCGAAGCTCGGCGACTTCGACGCCGCCTTCGCGGCCGCGCCGGTAAAGCTCGACGTCGAGTACGTCACACCGAACCAGATCCACGTGCAGATGGAGCCGCACGCCACCATCGCGTCCTGGGAGGGCGACGGGGTGGTGCTCCACACGGCCAACCAGATGCCGAACCGGGGTCAGAAATCCCTCGGTTCGGTCCTCAAGCTGCCGCCCGAGAAGATCCGGATCGTCAGCCCCTACATCGGCGGCGGCTTCGGCTCGAAGCTGCAGGTCCAGCCGGAGGCGACGCTCGCGATCCTGGCCTCGAAGGTGATCCAGCGCCCCGTGAAGGTCGCGCTCACCCGGCAGCAGGAATTCCACGTCGCGACCCACCGGACCGACACGATCCAGCGGATCCGCCTGGGCGCCGACCGGGACGGCCGCCTCTCGGCGATCAGCCACGAATCGTGGTCCGACACCGCCGAGGGCGACGGGTTCTTCGAGACCTCGGCCAACGTCACCCGGTCGCTCTACGCCGCGCAGAACCGCGTGACGCGCCATCGGCTGGTGAACCTCAACATGCCGATCGCCTCGGCGATGCGGGCGCCCGGCGAGGCCGTCGGCCAGCTCGCCTTCGAGTGCGCCATGGACGAGCTCGCCGAGCAGCTGAAGATCGACCCGATCGAGCTCCGGGTGCGCAACGAGCCGGCCGAGGATCCCGAGAAGAAGGTCCCGTTCTCGACCCGCAAGCTCGTGCCCTGCATGCGCGAGGGCGCGCGTCTGTTCGGCTGGGACAAGAGGCAGGCGGCGGGTTCCCGGCGCGAGGGCAACTGGCTCGTCGGCATGGGCATGTCGGCGGCCGCGCGCCTCAACCCGCTGATGCCGTCCTCCGCGAAGGTCCGGCTCGGACCGGACGGCGTGCTCGTGGTGCGGATGGCGATGACCGATCCCGGCACCGGCACCTACACGATCCTCACTCAGATCGCCGGCGAGATGCTGGGGCTGCCGCCCGAGCGCGTGCGGGTCGAGATGGGCGACACCGACTTCCCGTTCGCGGCCGGCTCGGGCGGATCCTTCGGCGCCGGCTCGGCGGGCTCGGCGCTCTACGTCGCCTGCGACAACCTCCGGCAGGCCCTGCTCAAGGCCGGCGACCTCAACCCGGACGGTGCCACGTTCCGCGACGGCGCCGTGACGTCCGGCAACCGCACCGAGTCGCTCACCGACCTCGCCAAGACCGGGCTGGAGGCCTCCGGCGAGATCAAGCCCGGCGAGATGAAGCAGAAGTTCTCGCAGTACTCGTACGGGGCGCACTTCGCCGAGGTCGGCGTCGACGTCGACACCGGCGAGATCCGGCTGCGGCGGATGCTCGGCGTCTTCACCGGCGGCCGCATCCTCAACGCCAAGACCGCGCGCAGTCAGGCGATCGGCGGCATGACCTTCGGCGTCGGCGCGGCGCTGATGGAGGATGCGGTGGTCGATCCGCGCTACAGCTACTTCGTCAACCACGACATGGCCGAGTACCACGTGCCGGTCCACGCCGACCTCCCGGAGATCGACGCGGTGTTCCTGCCGGAGCTCGACGACAAGGCGAACCCGCTGAAGAGCAAGGGGCTCGGCGAGCTCGGCATCTGCGGCGCCGGCGCCTCGCTCGCCAACGCGATCTACAACGCCACCGGGATCCGGGTCCGGGACTACCCGATGACCCTCGACAAGATGCTCAGGGGCTTCGAGGAGCAGGAGGGCCAGACCCAGCGGCGGACGTGAGGGCCTGGTTCCACTGACGCTGCGCGCCCCCCGGCGTCGCGGTCGCCGGCGGGCCTCGCGCCGTGCGCGGCGGCGGCCCCTGTTGACGCAGGCGCGCCCAGGCGGGACACCCGGCGAAAAGCCCGCCCGCGGGGGAGCGCCCGGTGTCCGACAGCCAGCACGATGATCGCCGTCCGCCGGCCCGCTTCAACGCAGCGCGGTACTGCCTCGCCGAGAACGCGCGCCTGCGCCCCGACAAGACCGCCCTGGTGATGGTCGGCGACGGCACCGCGGACCGCCTCAGCTTCGGCGCGGTCGAGCGCGCGGTGCGCGGCATCGCGGCGGGCCTTCTCGGCCTCGGCCTGAAGCCCGGCGACCGGGTGATGATCCGCATGGGCAACGAGGCCGACTACGTCCTCGTCTATTTCGGCGCCCTGGCGGCCGGCCTCGTGGCGCTGCCCTCCTCGCCGCAGCTCACGGAGGGCGAGGCCGCCTTCCTGATGGAGAATTCCGGCGCCGCCGCCGTGGTCGTCGGGAGCGGCTGCACGGTCGCGCCCGAGGCTCTGGGCGGGCGCCTTCTGCTCGACGCCGCGGCGGTCGCCGCCCTGAAGGCGGGCCCGCCCCTGCCCGACTACGCCGACACCGCCGCCGACGACCCGGCGATGCTGATCTACACCTCCGGCACGACGAGCCGGCCGAAGGGCGTGCTGCACGCCCACCGCGCCGCCTACGGCCGCCGCCCGATGCTCGACCACTGGCTCGGGCTCACCGAGTCCGACGTGATGCTCCACGCCGGCACCATGAACTGGACCTACACGCTGGGCGTCGGCCTGAGCGATCCCTGGTCGGTCGGCGCGACCGCGGTGCTCTACAACGGCCCGCGCGATCCCGGGGTGTGGCCGCGCCTGATCGCCGCCTACGGCGCGACCCTGTTCGCCGCCGTCCCGACGCTCTACCGCCAGATCCTCAAGTACGGCGACCTCGGCGCCCACGACCTGTCGAGCCTGCGCCACGGCTGCACGGCCGGCGAGCCCCTCGCGGTGGAGCTTCTGGAGGCCTGGGGTCAGGCCACCGGCAAGCCCCTCTACGAGGCACTCGGGATGAGCGAGATCTCGACCTACATCTCCAGCGGCCCGACCATCCCGGTGCGCCCCGGCTCGCCCGGTAAGCCGCAGCCGGGCCGGCGCGTGGCGATCCTGCCCGTCGCGGGCGAGCCCGTGCCGCTTCCCGCCGGCGAGAGCGGGCTCCTCGCCGTCCACCGGACCGAGCCGGCGCTGATGCTCGGCTACTGGAACCGGCCGGAAGAAGAGGCCGAGGTCATGCGCGGCGACTGGTTCGTCGGCGGCGACCTCGCCCGTCTCGACGCCGACGGCTACCTGTGGTTCGAGGGCCGCAACAACGACCTGATGAAGGCGATGGGCTACCGGGTCTCGCCCAACGAGGTGGAGGCGGTGCTGTCGACCCACCCGTCCGTGGCGGAGGTGGGCGTCGCCGAGCTGCCGGTGCGTGCGGACGTCTCGGTCATCTGCGGCTTCGTGGTACTCCAGCCGGGCGTCGAGCCCGACGCGGAGGGCCTGCTCGCGTGGTGTGCCGAGCGGCTCGCCGCCTACAAGCGCCCGCGCGAGATCCGCTTCCTGGATGCCCTGCCGCGCACCGCGAACGGCAAGGTTCAGCGGAAGCGGCTGGCCGAGGCGGTGGCGGGCTGAAGCAGGCTCGAACGCCATCCGGACGGGAGGCGGGTCCCCGCTCCCGCACGGGATAAGGGGCCGGTCGCTCGCGGTCATCCACGGCATTGGCCGGGCTGCGCAGCGTCCGACCCAGAGGGTCGGCGCGCCTACAGAAGCGTCCCGCGCAGGATCAGCAGCGCCACCGAGAAGTAGATGACGAGGCCAGTGACATCGACCAGCGTCGCCACGAAGGGCGCCGAGGCGGTGGCCGGATCGAAGCCGATGCGCTGGAGCAGGAACGGCAGCATCGAGCCGGCGAGCGATCCGAAGGTCACGATCCCGACGAGCGCCGCACCGACCGTGGCGGCGACCAGCGGCCAGTGCTCGCCGTAGTCGTAGAGGCCGAGCTTCTGCCACGCCACGATCCGGACCACCGCGATCACGCCGAGGATCGCGCCGAGGAAGATCCCGGTCGGCAACTCGCGCAGCGCCACCCGCCACCAGTCGCGCAGGCGGATCTGGTGCAGGGCCAGCGCCCGGATGAGCAGCGAGGTCGCCTGCGAGCCGGAATTGCCGCCGGAGCTCATGATCAGCGGGATGAACAGGGTCAGGACGATCGCCTTCTCCAGCTCACCCTCGAAACCCTGCATGGCCGAGGCGGTGAGCATCTCCGACAGGAACAGCGCGCACAGCCAGCCGGCCCGCTTCCGGATCATCGTGAAGAAGCCGATATCCATGTAGGGCTCGGGCAGAGCCTCCATGCCGCCGAAGCGCTGCACGTCCTGCGTCTGCTTCTCGATCATCGCGTCGATCATGTCGTCGACGGTGACGATGCCGATCACGTGGCCGACCGCGTCGACCACCGGCAGCGCCAGGAGGTCGTACTTGGAGATCAGCCGCGCCGCCTCCTCGCGGCTAGCCGTCGGCGAGACCGCGAGCGGCCGGCGTCCCGGCGCGACGCTGAGGACGTTGTCGCCCGGATCCCCCGAGATCAGGCGTCGCAGCGGCACCGCCTTGGTGAGCGCGCGGGTGCGCGGGTCGAGCACGAAGATCGCGTAGATCGTCTCGCGGGTCTTCTCGACGTGGCGGATGTGCTCCAGCGTCTGGCCCACCGTCCAGGTGCCCGGCACGGTGACGAACTCGGTGGTCATGAGCGAGCCCACGGTCTCCTCGCCGTAGGCCGACAGCCGGTCGACGGCGCCGCGGGTCTCGGCGTCGAGGCGGGCGCGCAGGTCGGAGCGGCCGGGCTCCTCGATCTCGCGGAACACGTCCGTGACCCGGTCGGCCGACATGCCCGACAGGTAGCCCGCGACCCGGTCCCGCGGCAGCATCTCGATGATGTCGGCGGCGCAGTCGAGCTCCGGCTGGTCCAGCACCTCGATGGCCCGCTCCATCGGCAGGCCGAGCAGGATGGCGGCGGCGACCTCGGGGGCCTCGTCGTTGAGGGCCTCGACGATGTCGGGCGCCCGCTCGTCCGACAGGCGTGCGGCCAACACGGAGGGATCGACGCGCGTGTCGAAGGGGGCGATCTCGTTCATGGCCTCGCCTCGTGCATTACGAGGCGACGCGTCGCCGGTCATCCTAGGTCAGGGCCGTGACCGGCCGCCGCGTCGGTCGCCCCGCGGCCAGGCCTCTCAGCGGCTCAGGCGGGACGACGGCACGGGGCCGGGCACGGCAGGCACGATCGGTCGGGCACGTCGCTTCGCGGGTCGCTGCTGGAATGGGAGCGCGACACCGTCGAGGACACCGTCGCGCGGGTGCGTCGTGCGCCCGCGCGCAGAGCCCGTCAAGCCGAAACCGTGCCCATCCGCAGCCGATGCCGAACGGCGCCCCGGCGGGTGGCCGCGCGGCCACGGGACGGTTGCGCGCGGCTCCCGGCCGAGCTCCCTATGAGAAATATAAGTGTTGTGCTCGCTTGTATTGCGTCCAAGATATTGCCTATATGGATCGCACCAACAGCGAGGAGAAACGCCATGGCTTGGTCTGCCCCGATCGTGTCCGAGATCTGCGTCGGCATGGAAGTCACCAGCTACGAGTCGGCCGAGATCGACACCTTCCACTAAGTCGCGCCCGGCCTGGAGCGCGCGTCGCTCCGGCCCCGCGGCCTCTCTATCCACGCACCAATTTACCTGGAGGAAATCATGGCTTGGTCTGCCCCCGTCGTCTCCGAGATCTGCGTCGGCATGGAAGTCACCAGCTACGAGTCGGCTGAGATCGACACCTTCCACTAAGACGTCGCTCCGACGGTCTCGGGCGCCGCTTCATCCGGAGCGGCGCCCTTTTCTTTGGGCGCTCGTGGGAAGTCGCGCCTCGGCTTGACGGGCCACACCAAACCTGTGCCGCTGCGGCGTCCCCGGACCGTCCGGGCCTGCGGAGCGAGCGAGGATCAGTTTGGCGGACAGCGCCCGAGCGGCCGATCAGTCGATCCCCCCCTGCCCGATCACCGGCGCCCCCGCCCTGCGCTGCGTCGAACGCCTGGACGCCGCCTTCCTGACGCTTCTCTGGCACTATTCCGGCGGCGTCGATGTCGGGCCGCTGCTGCGTCCCGCCGGGACGTTCCGCCTCTGGGAATCCCCGACCGGGCTGATCTTCTTCGACCCGCCGGTCGCCGGCGACGCGGCTTTCTACCGGGCGTTCTACGGCCGGATCGCCGCGCACGATAAGCTCGCCGGGCCGGAGACGGAGCGCCTGGAATTCCGCCAAGCGGCCGCGCACGTGTCCGCGGGCGCCCGTGTGCTCGATGTCGGCTGCGGCCACGGCGGGTTCCGCGCCTACGTGCCGGACGCCACCTATACTGGCCTCGACCCGAACTTCTCCGCCGAGGACCCGACCGGCGCGATCCTCGACGAGACCGTGGAGGCGCACGCGGCGCGCGTCGGCCCGGTCTACGACGTCGCCTGCGCGTTCCAGGTGATCGAGCACGTGGCGGACCCGCTGAGTTTCGCCAAGGCGCTCGCGGCCTGCGTCAAGCCGGGCGGCGTGGTCCTGATCGGCACGCCGCTCTGGCCCTCGCCCAACACCACCATCCCGAACTTCGTCATCAACGCGCCGCCCCACCACCTGACGTGGTGGACGCCCACCGCCCTGGAGGCGCTGGCCGGCACGCTCGGCTGCACGCCCGAGGCCGTCCACGCCATCGGCATGGACCGGCACGATTCGCTGATCCACTGGATGGCCAAGGTCAGCCCCGTCCGCTGCCGCGACCGCTTCTTCCGGCGGACGTGGTCCTGGGCGGCGGCGCTCACCTTCGCGTACGGCGTCGGCGCGATCCTCGACCGCGTCCTGCCGGTGCCGAAGCGGACCCGCCCGAACGCGCTGCTGCTCGCGGCGCGCAAGGGCGCCTGATCCGTCACGCCACGAACAGCCCGGCGATCGCCGCGCTCGTGAGGTTCGACAGCGTCCCCGCCAGGATCGCCCGCAGCCCGTACCGGGCGACCTCGGAGCGCCGCTCCGGGACGAGGCTCGAGAAGCTCGCGAGCTGGATCGCGATCGACGCGAAATTGGCGAAGCCGCACAGGGCGAAGCAGACGATCGCCTGCGCCCGCGGCTCGAGGGTGCCGGCCTTCAGGACCGGCGACAGGTTGGCGTAGGCCAGGAACTCGTTGAAGGCGAGCTTCTGGCCGATCGCGCCGCCGACCAGGGTCGCCTGGTCCCAGGGCACGCCGAGGAGCCACGCCAGCGGGGCGAGCGCCCGGCCGAGCACGCCCTCGAACGAGGCGGACGGGTAGCCCATCCAAGCCCCGAGGGTGCCGAACAGGCCGTCCGCCAGGGCGATCAGCCCGACGAAGGCGATCAGCATGGCCCCCACCGAGACCGCCACCGCGAGCCCCTTCTGGGTGCCGTCCGCCGCCGCCTCGATGATGTTGGCCGCCCGTGTCTCGCCGAACTCCACCCGGGTGGTCGCGATCCGGGTCGGCTCCGTGGAGGGCATCAGGATCTTGGCGTAGACGAGCCCTCCCGGGATCGCCATCACGGAGGCCGCGAGCAGGTAGGTCATGGGTACGCCGAGCGCCGCGTAGCCCGCCAGGATCGATCCCGCGGTGGACGCGGCACCGCTCGACATGACGGCGAACAGCTCGGCCCCGGTCAGCAGGGCGAGGAACGGGCGCAGGGCGACGGCGATCTCGCTCTGGCCGATGGCGATCGTGATCACCGCGGAGAACGACTCGATCGGCGACGTGCCCAGGATCCGCCGGAGCACCGCGCCTAGCAAGCGGGCGAGCGCCTGCATCACGCCGAGATGGTAGAGCACGCCGATCAGCGCGGAGACGTAGAGGATCTGCGGCAGGACCCGCAGCGCCAGGATGAAGCCCGAGCCGCCGAACAGCTCGAACATCTTGGGCTCGACGAGCCCGCCGAACAGGAAGGCCGTGCCCCGGTCGCCGTAGGACAGCACGGTGACGACTCCGGCGGCGGCGGCCCGCAGCGCGGCTTGGCCGGCGGGCAGGAACAGGACCAGGGCGCCGAGGCCGACCTGCAGAGCCAGGCCGGTGAGGACCACGCGGGGACTGATCGCCCGCCGGTTCGTCGAGAACAGGAACGCGACGGCGAGCAGCACGAGGAGGCTGAGGCCGGCATGGGTCAGGCGGTCGAGCATCGCGTCCTTCGGGTCCGAGCTTGGCCGGGGCGCATGGAAGGATCGGGCCAGGGGCCGTCAGATGGGACCTTCCGGCACGAGATAGGGCGCGAAGAGGTCGCGCACCTGCGCGAAGCCCCAGTCCCGGTCCGCCTCCGTGAGGGCGGTGCCGCCCTGGAGGCGGTGGCTCATCCAGTGGCTGGACACGATCCAGGCATTGTCGATGAGCCGGCCGAGCGCGTCCGGGGCGACGCGCAGCCGCCCTGCCCGCACGGCCGCCTCGAACACGCCGCGGGCCAGCGCCTGGGTCTCGGCCCGGAGGGTATGGACCCGGGCGCGCAGGGCCGGCGCGATCTCCACCATGGCGATGCCGTCGCGGTAGACGCAGCGGTAGCGCCACATCAGGTCGAACCACGCCCGTTGATAGGCGAGCAGCGCCTCCGGCGCCGCGGGGTCGGCGGGCATCCGACCCGCGACCGCCACGGCCTCGGTCTCGAAGGCCGCGAACAGGGCTTCGACCAGGCCGCGCTTGCGCGGGAAATGGTACTGCAGATTGCCCTCGCGGATCCCCGCCGCGGCCGCGATCTCCGCCGTCGTGACGTGGCCGAGGCCGCGGGCATTGAACAGCGCGAGGCTGACCGCGAGGATCCGGGTGCGCGTATCGGGGGACGCGGCGGCGAGATCGGCCTCCGGATCGACATCCGCCCCGCGCTCACCCCTCCGAACCTCGCCCCGCGACATGATCCCGTCCCCGTCTAGGGTGCTCACCCTAGACAATCCGGCCGGCCGGGCCTATCCCCCGAGAACAGTCGATCCGGATCGACGGCACGGGGAGGCGCGGTTTGGCACAGCGGTTCCAACTCGCGGGCGCGGTGGCCCTGATCACCGGCGCGGCGAGCGGCATCGGCTCGGCACTGGCCGAGGGCCTGGCCGCGAAGGGCTGCACGCTTCTCCTGGTGGACCGGGACGAGACCGGCCTCGCGGCCGTCGCTGCCCAGATCCGCGGGGTCACGGTCGCGACGCGCGTCCTCGACCTCACGGATGCCGAGGGGATCCGCGCGCTGCCCCACTGGGTCGCGGAGCAGTCCGGGCACCTCGACCTGCTGATCAACAATGCCGGCGTCGCCCTCGGAGGCCGGTTCGACGAGACGCATCTCGACGACTTCGAGTGGCTGCTCGACATCAACCTGCGCGCCGTCGTGCGGATGTGTCACGCCTTCCTGCCGATGCTGCGCGCCCGTCCGGCGGCGCAGATCGTCAACCTGTCGAGCCTGTTCGGCCTGATCGCGCCGCCGGGGCAGGTCGCTTACTGCACCAGCAAGTTCGGAGTGCGCGGCTTCTCGGAGGCCCTCCGGCACGAGTTCGACGGCACCGGCCTCGGCGTGACGGTGGTCCATCCGGGCGGCGTCGCCACCGCCATCTCCCGCAACGCCCGCGGCCGGCGGCCGCCCACCGATCCGGAGGCGGCGAAGCGCGCGGCCGTGGAGGACGAGAAGGCCCGGGCGGCGTTCGGCAAGCTCCTGACCCTGGCGCCGGCCGACGCGGCCGCCGCCATCATCCGCGGCATCGAGGCCCGGGCGCCCCGGATCGTCGTCGGCAAGGACGCCAAGAACGCCGCGCTGATCCAGCGCCTGATGCCGGTGGGCTACTGGAAGACGATCGTGCGCCTGTCCGGAGGGACGCTCTGAGATGGCGAGCCTGCGCGCGTATCTCGGCGCCTACATGGTCCGCAGCCGGGTTCGGGGCCCCCTGTCCCGGGCGCGGGACGCGGCCGCGTTCCGCCGGATCTTCGAGGCGCCGACCTTCCCCGACCCCAAGGGCGTCACCTACGAGCCAGGCATCGTCGGCGGCGTGAAGGGCGAGTGGGTTCGGCCGAAGGCCGGGCCCGGCCGGCGGATGCTCTACATCCACGGCGGCGGCTTCATCGCGTGCTCGCCGCGCACGCACCGTCCCATCACCGGCGCGCTGGCGAACCGGGGCTTCACGATCTTCGCGCCCGACTACCGCCTCGCCCCCGAGCACCCGTTCCCCGCGGCGGTCGACGACGTGACCGCCGCCTGGGCGGCGTTCAGCGCCGAGGGCGCCGCCTGCGTGGCGGGCGAGTCGGCCGGCGGCAACCTCGCCCTCGTGCTGATGGGCCAAGCCCGCGCCCGCGGCCTGCCGATGCCCTGGGCGGCGGCCCTGTTCTCGCCGGCCACGGACTTCGTCTCCGAGGACGGGTCGCGGGTGACCAATGCGTGGCGCGACGCCATGTTTGACCCGCAGGCGCTCGCGGCGATCCGGCCGATGTATCTGGGCGCCGCCGATCCGGCCGATCCGCGGGTCTCGCCGCTCTTCGGCGACCCGACCGGCTTCCCGCCGCTGCTGTTCCATGTCGGCGCCCGCGAGGTCCTGCGCGACGACTCCGTGCGCATGGCGGAGCGGGCCCGCGCGGCCGGCGTCGAGACCGAGCTCAAGCTCTTCCCGGTCGTGTCCCACGCCTGGCAGTTCGCCGCCGGCGTGCTGCCCGAGGCGCGAACCTCCCTCGACGAGGCCGCGGCCTTCCTGACGGCGCACGCGCCCCACGCCCCCTTCGGGAGCCCTCAGCGATGACCGAGCCCGCGTCCGAGACCCTGGCCGTCCTGATCGTCGGCGCCGGCTTCTCGGGGCTCGCGATGGCGATCCGCTGCCGGCAGGCGGGAATCGGGCCGCTGCGGGTGATCGAGAAGGCCGACGGGATCGGCGGCACGTGGCACGACAACACCTATCCGGGTGCGGCCTGCGATATCCCCTCGCACCTCTACTCGCTGTCCTTCGCCCCGAAGGCCGACTGGAGCCGGATGTACGCGCCGCAGCCGGAGATCCTGGCCTACCTCCGGGACACCGCCGAGCGGAACGGGTTGATGCCCCTGATCCAGCTCGGGACGACCTTCACCGGAGCCACCTGGGACGCGGAGCGCGCCCTGTGGCACGTGGAGACCGACCGGGAGCGGATCACGGCGCGCGCGATCGTCGCGGGCATGGGCGGGCTCCACCATCCGGCCTTCCCGGACATCCCGGGCCGCGACGCGTTCGCCGGCCCCGCCTTCCACACGGCGGCCTGGGATCACTCCGCGGCGCTGGCCGGCAAGCGCGTCGGGGTGATCGGCACCGGTGCGAGCGCGATCCAGGTGGTGCCGGAACTCGCCGCCGTCGCGTCCCAGCTGACGCTGTTCCAGCGCACCCCGCCCTGGATCATGCCCAAGAACGATCACGCCATCGCGGAGCGTGCCCGGGACCGCTACCGGCGCCTGCCGCTCAGCCGGCGGCTCGAGCGGGCGCGGCTGTTCTGGCTGCACGAGGTGCGGGCGCTGCTCGGCTTCACCAAGGTCTCGAAGCTCACCGGCCAGGCCGAATCCCTCGCGCGGCACCATCTCGCCAAGGCTGTCCCCGACAAGGCCCTGCGGGCGAAGCTGACGCCGAACTACCGGCTCGGCTGCAAGCGGGTGCTGATCTCCGACGACTACTACCCCGCGCTCCAGCGCCCGAACGTCACCCTGGAGACGGACGGCATCGCCCGGATCACCGAGACTGGCGTGACCACCGAGACCGGGCGGCATCACGAGCTCGACGTGATCGTCTACGCCACGGGTTTCGACGTGGCCGCGACCTTCGCGCGGATGCACCTCGTCGGCCGCGACGGCCGGAGCCTGACCGAGGCCTGGGCCGGCGGCGTGGGCGCCTACCAGGGCATCACGGTCGCGGGGTTCCCGAACTTCTTCATGCTGCTCGGGCCCAATACCGGGCTGGGCCACAACTCGGTCGTCTCGATGATCGAGATCCAGGTGCAGCACGTCCTCGACTGTCTGACAGCGCTCGGGCGCGGGACGAAGACCGTCGAGGTCCGGCCGGAGGCTCAGGCCCGGTTCGTCGACCGGCTCCAGAGCCGCATGGCCGACAGCATCTGGCAGGCCGGGGGCTGCCGCAGCTGGTACCTCGACGCGACCGGGCGCAACACGACCCTCTGGCCCGACTCGGTCATGGCCTATCGCCGGAGCGCCCGCCGCGCCCGGCTGGGGGATTACAGGCTCGGCTGATCGGGGCGCACGCGTGCGCCGCCTCGGCGCGGGGTCAGAACGCGAAGCCGGCTTCCGCCGCGAAGGCCTCCAGATTGGGCAGCGACGCGTCGAACAGCGGGCGGGCCCCGAACGCGTCGCCGGCGCGCACGAAGAGGGTGACCTTGGCGTTGCGATGCGGGCCGAACACGCAGATCAGGCGGCCGTCGTCCTTGAGCTGGTTCAGCAGCGCCTGCGGCCGGACCTCGACGCGGCCGTTGATCAGGATGACGTCGAACGGGCCCTGCTCGGGGGCGCCGTCGGCGATCGGGCCCTCGATCACCTGGGCCGAGGCGCCGAGCCGGGTGCGCGCCGCCGCGGCGAGATCGGGCACCGATTCCAGCGCCGTGACCTGCGCGCCGAGCTGCGCCATGATGGCGGCGGCGTAGCCGTAGCCGGTGGCGACGTCGAGGGCGGCGACGCCCGGGCGGACCCGCAGGGCCTGGATCATCCGGGCCACGACCATCGGGGCCGGCATGCAGCGTGTCTCGCCGTCGGCCTCGCCGAGGTTCAGGGTCTGGTCGATATACGCGAAGGGCTCGCGGCCCTTCGGCACGAAGGCCTCGCGCGGCACGGTGTCGAACGCGTCGAGCACTGTGTTGTCGTTCACGTCGAAGGTCCGCAACTGGCAGTCGACCATCATCCGCCGCGCCTGCGCGTAATCGATCATCGATACGTGTCCTCGAACCGGATCGGAACGCCGCGTCGGCCGGGCTCCGGCGGACGGCCGGCATCCCAGGCCAAGCCTAAGCTTCCCGGACGGGGGGCGTTTTCGGAGATCATCGCCCAAAACGCAAGGTGAGCCGACGCGACAGCCGGCGATGGCCCTGGAGGGCGCGGCGGCGCACCTGATCTCGGCCCGCGTTACGGCGGCCGCGGAGTGTCGCCTCCGCGGCGCCCGGCCCGGTCGCGCTCTCCGGCCGACCGTTGAATAAAGAGTGCAGAGCGAGCGGACGGTCCGCGGGGCCGCCCCCACCGGGAGACATCATGACGCCGATCAGCCAGCCGATCCTGACCCGCAGCCTCACCGCCGCCCTCGCCGGACTCGGTCTCGGCCTGATGGGATCCGGCCCGGTCGCCGCGCAGGAGACGCCCGCGACCGCGGCCCCGCCGCCCAGCGTCCAGGTCGATCGCGGCTCGGCCCTCTACGGCCGCCCCGAGGGCGGCGCCGCGGCCAAGCTCGCGCCGGTGGCCGGACCGCCGCTGGCGACCGCGGCCGCCAAGCTGCCGCTCGACAAGCTGACGGTTCCGGACGGCTTCAAGATCGAGGTCTACGCCAGCGGCCTCGCGAATGCCCGCGAAATGACCCAGGCGCCGGACGGCACGCTGTACGTGGGCACCCGGACGGTGGGGAAGGTCTACGCCGTGCTGCCGAAGCCGGACGGCGACGGGAAGCGCGCGGTGAAGACCATCGCGACGGGCCTGCACCGGCCGAACGGCGTCGCGTACCACGACGGCGCGCTCTACGTCGCCGAACTCTCGAAGATCTGGCGCTACGACGACATCGCGAACCATCTCGATGGCGCGGCGAAGCCGACCCTGGTCTACGACGACCTTCCGAAGGACGAGGCCCACGGCTGGAAGTTCATCGCCATCGGCCCGGACAACAAGCTCTACGTCCCGGTCGGCGCGCCGGGCAACATCGTGATGCCGCCGGACACCCACGCGCAGATCCGGCGGATGGACCTCGACGGCAAGAACGCCGAAGTGATCGCCCGCGGCGTGCGCAACACCGTCGGGTTCGACTGGAACCCGAAGACCAAGCAGCTCTGGTTCACCGATAACGGCCGCGACTGGGTCTCGGAGGACATCCCGAACGACGAGCTGAACGTGCTCACGGAGCCGGGCAAGCAGCATTTCGGCTATCCGTACTGCCACCAGGGCACGTTCACGGATCCGGAATACGGCTGGGGCCACGCCTGCTCGGAATTCACCGCGCCGGCGGCGCTCCTCGGCCCGCACACGGCCTCGCTCGGCCTGCGGTTCTACACCGGAACGCAGTTTCCGGAGGCCTACCGGGACGCGATGTTCGTCGCCCGGCACGGCTCGTGGAACCGCACGACCAAGCTCGGCGGCGACGTGGTCGTGGCCAAGCCCGGACCGGACGGCAAGACCGCCGCGGTGGAGCCGTTCCTGACCGGCTTCCTTCAGGACAACAAGTATGTGGGCCGGCCGGTCGACGTGCTGGTCGCCACGGACGGATCGCTGCTCGTTTCCGACGACTACAACGGCGCGATCTACCGCGTCAGCTACGGCCGGTGATGCGCCGCCATCTCCGTTTGATCCGCGGGCTGGTCTATGCCCTCGGCGGGCTGCTGCTCACGGGCGCGACGCGCGCCGCCCCGGACGCGGCGATGCAGGAGCGCCTCGCTCCCTGCATCGGCTGCCACGGGGCCGGCACGTCGGCGACGGAGGGCGTGCCTTCGCTCGGCGGGCAGCTCCCGGACTACGTGGTCACGCAGCTCTTCCAGTTCCGGGAGAAGCAGCGGGAGGCGCCGCCGATGAACGAGGTGGCCGCCGGATTCTCCGACGACGACCTGCGCGGCTACGCCGACGCGGTGGCGACGCTGCCGCCGCCCGCCTGGGCCGGGCCACCGGCCGACGCGGCTCTGGCGGCGCGCGCGCAGGCGCTCGTCGCCAAGCACCAGTGCAATTCCTGCCACGGACCGGACCTCGCGGGCCGCGACGCGATCCCGCGGATCCGCGCGCAGCGGGAGGATTACCTCGCCAAGGCGCTCGCCGCCTACAAGTCGAACGCCCGGCCCGGCTACGATCCCGCCATGAACGAGGTCGCGCAGGGCCTGAGCGAGGCGGACATCAAGGATCTCGCGGCCTACGTGTCGCGGCTCTGACACGACCTCCCTCTGACCGCGACGACGGCAGCACCGGAGGGAAGAGTTAGCTCGTCACCCCACCACGCGCAGCGCGTCACCCTTCGCCAGCGTCCCGCCGGCGATCACCTCCGCGTAGACGCCGAGGTCGCGGTGGCCGAGGCGCGCGTCGAGGGTCCAGGGGATGTCGCAGTCGCGCACGCCGCTGACCGGGTCGACGTTGGTCGCCGCGCACCGCACCGTCCGCTTGGTGATCTTGAGCCGCAGCCCGCTCGGCGCCTCGATCACCCGGCCGACCATCTCCAGCTCGGCGAAGGGTTCGAGCCCCTCGACCAGCAGGTTGCCGCGGAAGCGCAGCGGGTCGACGGGCGCGCCGAGGTAATCCTCCACCGCCGCCACGCTCGCGCGGTTGATCAGCGACACGTAGCCGGTCGGCGAATCCGTGAAGCGGTACTGCGGCGGGGCGGCGAGCACCTTCGGCTCGCCGCGCAGGCTCTCGGGGACGTAGCGCCGCATCAGCTCCGCGAGCCCCTCTCGCCCCGCCTCGGTGTCGAGGCGGAAGGCCCGCGGCTCGCCGTGCCCCTCGACGGTCAGCGTCGCCGTGGCGTCGTCGTAGCGGGTGCGCAGGCGGGCGAGCGCCTCGTCGCGCATGAGCATCAGGTACTTGGTCTTGGGCTGGTGCCGGGGCGCCACTGCGTTGAAACCTGACGGCCCGTTCTCGATGGCGTAGAGCCGGTCGCCCGGGAAGAAACCGCTGGTCTCGAGTTCCGCCCGCGCGACGGGTTCAGGGCTCAGGCCCTTCACCGGATAGCGATACAGGGCGCTGACATGAATCAATGCGGTCATGCGCGGAGCGTGGCCCTGAAATGATCCGGGGCGCAAGAGCTTCGCCGCCCCTTGTGGTGCTGAATTGCAACACCACATCGGGTCTACCGGCGGCCACCAGCGGCGCCGGGGCCCTCGCGCGGCGGATAGCCGGAGGGCGACGTTTCGGTGGCGCCGCGCCTCTCATCGGGCGGCGGATGCCGGTACGGGAGGGTTGTGCATGAACTTCGAAAAGTACACCGAGCGCGCCCGCGGCTTCGTGCAGGCGGCTCAGAACCTCGCGATGCGCGAGGGACATCCCCAGCTTCAGCCGGGCCACCTGCTGAAGGTGCTGCTCGACGATCCGGAAGGCCTCTGCGCCGGTCTGATCGACCGCGCGGGCGGTCAGTCCCGGGTGGCGCTCGCTCAGACCGAGCAGTGGCTCGCCAAGCAGCCGAAGGTCTCCGGCAACGCCGCCGCCCCGCAAGCGACGCGCGAGCTGATGCGCCTGTTCGACACCGCCGAGAAGGCCGCCGAGAAGGCGGGCGATTCCTACGTGACGGTGGAGCGGCTGCTCCTCGCCCTCGCGGTGGAGAAGGATTCCGAGGCCGGCCGCGCGCTGCAGGCGGCGGGCGTCACCCCCGCCTCGCTCAACGCCGCGATCAACGCGCTGCGCAAGGGCCGCACCGCCGACAACGCCTCGGCCGAGAACGCCTACGACGCGCTGAAGAAGTACGCCCGCGACCTCACCGAGGCCGCACGGGACGGCAAGCTCGACCCGGTGATCGGCCGCGACGAGGAGATCCGGCGGACCATCCAGGTCCTGTCCCGGCGCACCAAGAACAACCCGGTCCTCATCGGCGAGCCCGGCGTCGGCAAGACCGCGATCGTCGAGGGGCTGGCGCTGCGCATCGTCAACGGCGACGTGCCCGAGTCCCTGCGGGACAAGAGCCTGCTGGCCCTCGACATGGGCGCGCTGATCGCCGGCGCGAAGTACCGCGGCGAGTTCGAGGAGCGGCTGAAGGGCGTGCTCTCCGAGGTCACGGCGGCCGAGGGCGGCATCATCCTGTTCATCGACGAGATGCACACGCTGGTCGGCGCCGGGAAGGCGGACGGGGCGATGGACGCCTCGAACCTCCTGAAGCCGGCGCTCGCCCGCGGCGAGTTGCACTGCGTCGGCGCGACCACGCTCGACGAGTACCGCAAGCACGTCGAGAAGGACGCGGCGCTGGCGCGGCGCTTCCAGCCGGTCTTCGTGTCGGAGCCGACCGTCGAGGACACGGTCTCGATCCTGCGCGGCTTGAAGGAGAAGTACGAGCAGCACCACGGCGTGCGCATCCAGGATTCCGCCCTGGTCGCGGCCGCGACGCTGTCGAACCGCTACATCACCGACCGCTTCCTGCCCGACAAGGCGATCGACCTCGTCGACGAGGCCGGCTCGCGCCTGCGCATGCAGGTCGACTCGAAGCCCGAGGAGCTCGACAACATCGACCGCGAGATCGTCCGGCTGAAGATCGAGGCCGAGGCGCTCAAGAAGGAGACCGACTCCGCCTCCCGCGACCGGCTGGTCCGGCTCGAGAAGGAGCTCGGCGACCTGGAGGAGCGGTCGGCGGCGATCACCGCGCGCTGGAAGGCCGAGAAGGACAAGCTCGGCACGGCCGCCGGCCTCAAGAAGAAGCTCGACGAGGCCCGCAACGACCTCGCGGCGGCGCAGCGCCAGGGCCAGTACCAGCGCGCGGGTGAGCTCGCCTACGGGGTCATCCCGGGCCTCGAGAAGCAGCTCGCCGAGATCGAGGCCAAGGCGGAGAACGGCCGCGACGCGATGATGGAGGAGGCGGTCACGCCCGCCCACGTCGCCGGGGTCGTCTCCCGCTGGACCGGCGTGCCGGTGGACAAGATGCTGGAGGGCGAGCGCGAGAAGCTGCTGGCCATGGAGGAGGCGCTGTCCAAGCGCGTCGTCGGCCAGCGCGAGGCGGTGGAGGCGGTCTCGACCGCGGTCCGGCGCGCCCGCGCGGGCTTACAGGATCCGAACCGGCCGATCGGCTCGTTCATGTTCCTGGGCCCGACGGGCGTGGGCAAGACCGAGCTGACCAAGGCGCTCGCCGGCTTCCTGTTCGACGACGACACGGCGCTCGTGCGCATCGACATGTCCGAGTACATGGAGAAGCACGCGGTCGCCCGGCTCATCGGCGCGCCTCCGGGCTACGTCGGCTACGAGGAGGGCGGCGCTCTCACCGAGGCCGTGCGGCGCCGGCCCTACCAGGTCGTGCTGTTCGACGAGGTCGAGAAGGCGCATCCGGACGTGTTCAACGTCCTGCTGCAGGTTCTCGACGACGGGCGGCTCACCGACGGTCAGGGGCGGACGGTCGACTTCCGCAACACCCTCTTGATCATGACCTCGAATCTCGGGGCCGAGTACCTGGTGAACCAGCCCGCGGGCCAGGACACCGACGCGGTCCGCGACGAGGTGATGGGCGTGGTGCGCGGTCACTTCCGGCCGGAATTCCTGAACCGGGTCGACGAGATCATCCTGTTCCACCGCCTCGCGCGGTCGGAGATGGGGGCGATCGTCGAGATCCAGCTCGGGCGCCTGCAGAAGCTCCTCGACGACCGCAAGATCGCCCTCGACGTGGATGAGGACGCCAAGAACTGGCTCGCCGACAAGGGCTACGACCCGGCCTACGGGGCGCGGCCGCTGAAGCGGGTGATCCAGAAGAACGTCCAGGATCCGCTGGCCGAGCTGGTGCTCTCCGGCAAGGTCCACGACGGCGAGACGGTGCCGGTCCGCCTGGGGCCCATGGGCCTGATGATCGGCGACGTGACGGTCGGCGCCGAGCGGCGGCCGGTCAACGCGACGCTGAACTGATCGCCCGAGACCCAACACCGAGGCGGCGCGCCACGCGATGGCGCGCCGCCTTCTTTTGCGCCCCGGACGCCAGGCCGACGGCGCCCGGGATCGGGTCCGGAGTTGCGGCACCGCGATGACCTAGTTGGCTGGACAGCGCCGACGGGACGGAGAATCCTGGCGGCACGCGTCGCGCCGTCGCGGTTCCCGGCTTCGCGGTATCACCGGCTGCCGCGGAGACGGGCGATCTGCCGCGCAGGCCGAGGCGCGCGGGCTGCCGGCTCCCCGTCGGCGACCGCGTGGGAGCGGGCGTCACGGTGCCGTGCCAGCGGCTCGAACCCGCCATCACATCCGCGACCGCCGCGGCGGACGGCGCTCGAACGGGAGGCAGGCGATTTGGTGACGTCTCATGTCGTGTGGGCGGGCGTTCTGCTGTGCATGATCGCGGCCGCGCCGCCCCTGAGGGCGGCGTCCCCGGGGCGGATCCGCGCCGTCACCCTGTCGAGCGGCGGCCTCGCGGAAGTCACCCAGGTCCACCCGGTCGACGGCGACGCGACGATCGGGCTCGACGCTCGCTCCGAGCAGATCGACGACATCCTCAAGAGCCTCGTGGTGCGGGATCCCGTCGGCACCGTCGGTGCCCTGCGCCTGGACGGGCTGGATCAGGCCGACGAGACGCTGCGGACGATGCCGTTCACCGCGGACGACTTGTCCGGGCCGGCACGCCTCCTGGGGAAGCTGCAGGGCGTTCCGATCAGGATCCAGAGCGGCGGGCGCACACTCGAGGGGCGAGTGCTCGGCGTGTCCGAGCGGAACGCCGGGACCGAGAGCGGCGAGGTCGCGATCCTGACTGTGCTGACCGGGACGGGCACGCTCGAATCCGTGTCGATCGAGGACGGCGCCGCCGTCACGATCCAGGACTCGGCCATGGCGGCCAAGATCGCCGAGGCGATCGCGGCGGCCGGGACGGCCAAGGTCGGAGACGCCCACCGGGTCGAGGTCGATGTCTCGGGGCGTGGCCAGCGCGAGATCCGGCTGACCTACGTGGTCGCCGCACCGGTCTGGAAGACGAGCTACCGCATCGTCGACGGCGGCGGCGGCCGCGCGAACCTGCAGGCCTGGGCCATCATCGAGAACGCCCTCGGGGCCGACTGGGCAGGCGTCGACGTCACCCTCTCGTCCGGCTCGCCGGTGGCGCTTCTCCAGCGCCTGCACCGGCGCTACTGGCGCAAGAGACCGGAGGCGCCGGTGATGGTCGAGGATGTCGGCATGCCGGACCTCGACCCAGGCACGGTCGCCCCGAGGTCGGTCGCGCGCCTGCGCGCCCCTGCGCCCGCCGCCGCGCCCCTTCCGGCACCGATGGCGCGGATGGACACCCGGGCGGAGTCAGCGGAACCGAGCTACGACGCCGCGGCCGCCACCGCGGGCGCCGCCGCCAGCGAGGGGGATGTGGCGGCGAACTTCACGCTGCCGCATCCGGTCGATCTCCGCGCCGGCAGCACGCTGTCGGTGCCGTTCATCGATACCGAGATCGAGGCCGAGCGGGTCGCCCTCTGGCAGCCGGGCCGAGGGATCCATCCGACCGCGGCCTTCCGGATCCGGAACAGCGCCACCGCGACCCTGCCGGCGGGCCTCATCACCCTCTACGACCGCGAGGCCGGCTACCTGGGAGATGCCCGCCTGCCCGCGACGCCGGTCGGCGAGCAGCGGCTCGCCAGCTTCGCCCTCGACCGCAAGGTCGCCGTCCAGGCGGAGACCGAGCCGAGCCAAGCCCTGACCCAGATCACCGTGGTCGACGGCGTGGCGCGCGCGACGGTGATCGCCCGGGAGGTCACGACCTACACGATCAAGGGCGCGCCGGACGCCGCCCGGTCCGTGATCATCGAGCATCCCCGACGGGAGGGCTGGACCCTCACCGCTTCCGCCCGCGACAGCGAGACCCCCACGGCCTATCGGCTCAAGGTCGCGGTCCCCGCCGGCGGGACGGCCGAGACCCGGGCCGTGCTCGAGCACGTCCAGATCGACGCCTACGATCTCGTCGACGCCGACGAGGCGCTGCTGGTCCGGTGGGCCGCCCTCGCCACCGACCCGGAGCTGGGCGGCAAGCTCAAGACCCTGTCCCGGGCCCGCGCCGAGGTCGCCGCGGCGACCCGGACCGTCGAGGAGATCGCCGAGCGCGAGGCGAAGGTGCAGGCGGAGCAGGAGCGCATCCGCAGCAATCTCGGCGCCGTTCCGAAGGACAGCGAGCTGGCGCGGCGCTACCTTACCCGCATGGGTGGCCAGGAGGACGAGCTGGCGAAGCTCGCCGCCGCCCGGGCCGAGGCCGAGAGCGGGCTCAAGGCGTCGCAGGCGCGGATCCGGACGCTGATCGCGGCGCTCTGAGAGCCGGCCCGGATCCTGTCGCGGTCCGGGAGGACCGCCCGTTCGTCTGGCCCTGCGCCCGGGCGCGGCCCTCACGGGCCCCGTCCTAGGCGCGGCGGATGGCCGTCGCCAGATCGGCGGCCTGGTCGCGGTCCCGGCACACCAGCCAGAGGTCGTCGTGGGCCGACAGCTCCGCGTCGAACAGGTCGACGAAGTCCGCCGGCGGATCTCCGAGGTCCGGCCAGTGGAACAGGCGGAAGCCCAGCGCCTCGAACAGCGGGAGGATCGGACCCAGGTCCCACAATCGGTTGTTGCTGAGGGTCGCGTCGAGGCGCCCGGTCGCCAGGAGCGCGGCGTCCGAGATCGCCCCGCCCTCGCTCCAGGGGAACCAGCCGCGGCCGTAATCCAGGGTGTAGCGCTGCGCCGTGACCGACAGCCAGCCGACATGGCCGGTCCGTCGCGCCGCGCGCTCGAGCGGGCGCAGCGCCGTCGTCATGCGGCCGCCGCGGATCGGTGCCCAGAAGGCGCGGCCCTCGCTCGCCGCCAGCAGGAGCCCCTCCGTAGCCTCCGCCGGAGTGCCTCGGGCCGGTGCCGAGCGGTCCTCGTTCCAGGCCGGCAGGCTCATGACGCAGGCTCGAGGCCAGCCCGCGCGGCAGGCCGCCACCATGACGCCCCAGCCCGACAGGCCGCCCGCGAAAGGCCGGGTCCCGTCGATCGGGTCACCCACGAAGGTCCAGGCGTCGCGGGCGAGCAGCGCCCGGGCCGCCGCCTGCCCGAGATCCTCGGCCGTCTCCTCCTCGATCAGGTCGGGGCCGAACCGCGCGTGCATCAGCTGGCTGACGGCGAGGTCGGCCTCCGTCAGGGCCTGGCCGAGATCGGGGCCCTTGTTGCTCATGGCGAGGCCGCCCGCCCGCATGGCGAGGGCCAGAGGGGCCGCCTCCTCGGCGAAGGCGAGCATCGCCGCGAGGACATCCGGCGCGGGTGCGGTGGGCGAGAGGGTCATGCGGCGAACAGTTCGGGGCTTCGGAGCATCAGGGCCTGGACGAGGGCCAGGGTCTTGAGGTCGGGCAGGCGGCCGGCCCGGGCCTGTTCCGCCAGCGCGGTCAGCGGCATCTCCACGACCATCACCTGCTCGCCCTCCGCGTGCAGCCCACCGCCGGGACCGACCCGGTCGGCGGCGCCGTAGGGCGCGAGGTAGAGCCAGAGGCGCTCGGAAGACACGCTCGGCATGCTGTAGGCGTGCGCGACCGGCTCGAGCCGGGTCAACCGGACGCCCGCCTCCTCCATCGCCTCGCGGATCGCGGTCGCCTCGGGGGCGTCCCCGTCGAGTCCGCCGGCCGGGGCTTCGTCGAACTCGGCCGACTCCCCCCAGAACGCGGGCCCGACCCGCGCCTGCCGGACGAGCAGCGCCACGCGCCGCTCGGGATCGTACGGCAGCACGCAGGCGGCCTGCCCGTGATCCTCCAGCGCCCGCCGCACGGCGCTGCCATCCGGCAGCGTCAGGGTGGCGATGCCGAAGGTGTTCCAGCCGCGGTGGATCACCTCCAGCGGCAGCGCGGGCAGGGTCTCGGTCATGGTCCGGTCAGCGCCTGGTGCTGGAGGCGGTCTGTCCGAACATCACCTTCTTGGCATCCTCGCTCATGGTCTTGCCGAAGTCGGGATTGACCTCCGGGGCGCGGGCATAAGCCGCCTTGGTGGCGGGCCGCTCGGCGATCGCCGTGAACCAGCGCTTGAGGTTCGGGTGCTCGTCGAGGTTCTGACCCTGCTTCTCCCACGGCACGATCCAGGGATAGCAGGCCATGTCGGCGATGGAGTAGTCCGGCCCGGCGACGAAGGCGCGGTCGGCCAGCCGCCGGTCGAGGACGCCGTAGAGCCGGTTGGTCTCGTTGACGTAGCGCTTGATCGCGTAGTCGATCTTCTCCGGCGCGTACTGCGAGAAGTGATGGTTCTGGCCGAGCATCGGGCCGAGGCCGCCCATCTGCCAGAACAACCACTGCAGCACCTCGGCCCGGCCCCGCAGGTCGCCCGGGATGAAGCGCCCGGTCTTCTCGGCGAGGTAGAGCAGGATCGCCCCCGACTCGAACAGCGAGACCGGCGCGCCGCCGCCCGCCGGCTCGTCGTCGACGATCGCCGGCATCCGGTTGTTGGGCGCGATCCTGAGGAAATCGGGATTGAACTGCTCGCCCTTACCAATATTGACTGGGTGAATACGGTAGGGAATGCCCGCCTCTTCGAGAAACATTGTGATCTTATGGCCGTTCGGCGTCGGCCAGTAGTGGAGTTCGATCATCGGTCGGTGTCCCGCTATGCCCCCGGCGGACGGGAAGTGGGTCGGCGCGGCGCTCCGGTCAAGCATGAGCCCGGCGGCGGGCTCGGGCCCCGGTATCGGGGCCTCACCCGCCAGCGCAGCCCTGGACGTCGACGTGGACGGCGTAGAGCGACTGGCTCGCCGCCATGAACAGGCGGTTGCGGTGCCGGCCGCCGAAGCACAGGTTCGCGCAGCGCTCCGGAAGACGGATGCGGCCGATCGGCCGGCCATCGGGGTTGAACACCATGACGCCGTCCAGGGCGTCGTCGCCCATGCCCCAGCCGCACCAGAGATTCCCGTCGACGTCGCAGCGCAGACCGTCCGGCGTGCCGGGCCCGGCGTCGATCAGGACCCGCCGGTCTCCGAGTGCGCGGCCGGCGACCACGTCGTACGCGACGATCCGCCGGGTCGGCCGGCCGCGCGACTCCACGAGGTAGAGCACGCGGCCGTCGGGCGAGAAGCACAGGCCGTTGGGGCCGGCGAGGTCAGTGGCCACCGCCTCCAGCACGCCGGTGACCGGGTCGAGCCGGTAGACGTTCTGCGGAAGCTCGGGCTCGGCGCGGACGCCCTCGTAGAAGCCGCCGATCCCGAAGGGCGGATCGGTGAACCAGACCGCGCCGTCGGCCGCGGTCACCACGTCGTTGGGCGAGTTGAGCCGGCGGCCCTCGAACGTGTCCGCCAGGACGGTGATCGCGCCGTCATGCTCGGTGCGGATGACGCGACGTCCTCCGTGCTCACAGGTGACGAGCCGCCCCTGCCGGTCGCGGGTGTTGCCGTTGGCGAAGCCCGACGGCTTCCGGTAGAGGCCGACGACCCCGCTCTCCTCGTCCCAGCGCAGGATGCGGTCGTTGGGGATGTCGCTCCAGAGCAGGTAGCGACCGTCGCCGAACCAGACCGGCCCCTCGCACCAGCGGAAGCCGGTCGCGAGGCGCTCGACCGCCGCGTTGAACACCCGGTAGCGGGCGAAGGCGGCGTCGAGGATCTCGACCGCCGGGTCGGGGTAGCGCGGGCTCGGTGTCCACACGGTCAAATCCATGTCGCTCGCGGTGATCGTCACCGTTTCCGCGAAGGCCGGCAAGACCCGCCGCGCGGGCGCGGACCTACGCCGCGGCGACGAGGACCGGAACCACCCGGCACGCCGATCCGAGCGCACCATCCTCCACCCCCCAGTGATGGCAGGCGCCGGTTCGACGGCGGGGAGGCCCAGCCCTCGTCCGGGAACCGACGCTAACGCCCTCCCATTTGTCTGACAAGTGAGGCGCCGCGCGATCTCTGCGCGGGGAAGCCGCCGCCGGCACAGGGCGCGCGCACCGCGCCGCGCCTTGCGGGGGAACGGCGGAACCGCTACGGCATTGAGGCCGTGTGGCAGTCGGGGTGTGGCGCAGTCTGGTAGCGCACCTGGTTTGGGACCAGGGGGTCGTAGGTTCGAATCCTATCGCCCCGACCATTCGATCAGGAGCTTGTCGAGTCAGATGCCGAGCGCCCGCATCTTCCGTCCGTCTCGGGATGCCACGCAGTCGGGCCTCGCCCGAACCAAGCAGTGGATCCTGGAGTTCGACCGGACCAGCCCGCGCGAGATCGATCCGCTGATGGGGTGGAACGGGTCCTCCGACATGCTCCAGCAGGTGCGCCTCGAGTTCGACACCGAGGAAGAGGCCGTGGCCTACGCGAAGCGCGAGGGGATCGCGTTCCGCGTCGAGCAGCCGGCCAAGCCGGCCCACCGCAAGGGGCTGTCGTACTCGGACAATTTCAAGTTCAACCGCACGGCCCCCTGGACGCATTGAGCTCCGCGCGGCCGGGTCAGGCCTCCCGGCGCGCCCTCCAGGCCGCGTAAGGCGAATCGCCCGGCGGACGGATCTGGGTGACCCGCATCGGCTGCGCGTCGAGGGGTCGGCACAGCTCGGCGTAGATCGCCGCGCTGCCGGCACCGTAGGTCTCGGCCTCCTCGGCCGAGAAGGCGAAGTAGCCCTCCTTGAAACCCGCGAGCCGCATCGCCGCGTGGCACATCGGGCACGGACGGCCGCTGGCGTACATCACGCAGTCGCCGAGGTCGCGGCGGCCGAGCAGGCGGCTGGCCTCGCGCAGGGCCACCATCTCGGCATGGGCGCTCGGGTCGTTGGTCGCGTGCACGGTGTTCGCCGCGCGGACCAGCACGGCGCCGTCCCGCACGATCACCGCGCCGTAGGGCGCGCCGCCGGCCTCGACATTGGCCGCGGCGAGGGCGACCGCCTCGCGGATATGGTCCTCGTGCGTCGACATGGCTGAGCTTTCCTCCCCTGGCGCGCCAACGCCGCGCATGCCGGGAAGTTCAGCCATCCGCGCTCAGAACGCGTAGCGCACAGTGCAGTAGGGCATCGTCTCGGCGAGCAGGGCCTTGAACCGCGCGAGCCACCGGCCCTTCCAGCCGGCCCGGTAGCGCAGATTGGCGCCGCCACCCTCCGAGACTTTCGCCTCCTGGATGTCCGGCCGCCAGAGCAGGTCCTCGGCCTTCGGGTGCCAGCCGAGATTGACCGCATGCAGATCCGCGTTGTGGGTCAGCATGATGATCTCGCACTTGAGCTGCGCCTTGGCGGCGTCGGACAGCGTCGCGTCGATCTCGGCGAACAGCGCCCGCCAGTCCGCCTCCCAGCCCTCGTAGAGGATCACGGGCGAGAAGTTGGCGTGGACCTCGTAGCCGGCGGCCACGAAGTCGTCGATGGCGGCGATCCGCTCGGGAATCGGGGCGGTGCGCACGTCGACGATCCGGGCGATCCGCGCCGGCATGAGCGAGAAGCGGATGCGCGTCTTGCCCTGCGGATCGTAGGCCAGGAGGTCGCGGTTCACGGCCTTCGTGGCGAAGGAGGCCTTGGCGTTGGGCAGGGTGCGGAACAGCGCGACCAGGGCGCGCGCGCCGTCGCTCACCGCCGCGTCCACCGACAGGTCACCGTTCTCGCCGATATCGTAGACCCAGTACTCCGGATCGATCGGATCCGGCTCCGGGAGGCGCCCCTGGCGCCCGGCGTGGCGGGCGATCGCCGCGCAGGCCTGCTCGACGTTCACGAACAGCGAGATCGGGTTGGAGTAGCCCTTGCGGCGCGGCACGTAGCAGTAGGCGCAGGCCATGGCGCAGCCGTTGGAGGTCGAGGGCGCGATGAAGTGGGCGCTGCGGCCGTTCGGGCGCATCGTGAGGCCCTTCTTAACGCCGAGGACGAGGGTCGAGCGCTTGATCCTTACCCAATCCTCCACCGAGCCCGCGTTGCCGTGGAGTTCCGGAATGTTCCAGTGCGACGGCACGACGATGCGCGCGGCGTCGGGAAAGCGCGCCAGGATCTCCCGGCCCAGCGGGAAGTCGCCCACGGCGGGCTCGTGATAGATCGTCCGGATGTCGAGCAGGTCGCGGGTCAGGGCCATGGACGATCCGGGGCCCGGAAGCGGCCCGGGACCCGATATGGTGCGCGCCGACGCGGCCGGAATGCCTTGCGACCGGTCGTCTCTGTCCCCGCGGCGCGGGAAAGGCGCGGGATCGCGCGCGGCGAACGTTGATCGTTCAACGATATCTTACGATTCGCTGCCATGAGTTCCTCATCTTCGAGTGGACGTGCAATGATCGTTCGGGACCAGGAGAGGTCCGTGCCGGGTTCATCCGGTTCCGGTGATTCTCTCGACCCTGCGGATCCGAGGTGGAACGCGCTGATCCGGCGGGACCAGCTGGACGCGATGCGCGGAAGCGTGCTGGCCGCCATACCGGTCAACATGCTGCTCGGCCTGGCGAGCATTTTGGTCGCCTATCGGAGCGGGCACGGCACCGTGGGGGCCGTCTGGTTCGCGGCCTCGACCAGCGTCAATCTCCTGCGCATCGCCCTCTGCCGGATTCCCTGCCTGGGCCTGGCGCTGACCGCCGACATGACGCCGAGCCTCGCCGCGGCCGCCGCGCGCTCTGTCGACCGGCACCTGCGCGCCTGCACGTTCGCCGCATTCCTCTCCGGACTGGTCTGGGCCTGCCAGCCGCTCCTGTGCGACGGCTACACCACCGCCGAGACCCTGTTCTATCTCACGATCACCTGCGGCGTGACCGCGGGGGCGGTGACGCACGGGACCGCCTACGCGCGCATCCCGCTCGCCTTCATCGCCCTGCCGCTGCTGTCGGTCACGGCCTGCCTCGCCTCTGCCGGCGACTTCGACCGGAACTGCCTCGCCGCCTGTGTGCTGCTCTACTTCCTCGCCCTGACGCACACGGCGTTCCGGAGCGAGGCGGTGTTCCGCGATGCGAGCCGGCTCAAGAACGAGGCCCACGCCCTCGCCCGCTCGCGCGCCGAGGCCCATGCCAGCGCGAGCGCCCTCGTGGACGAGATGCGGTGGCGCGCCACGCACGACGATCTCACCGGCCTGCTGAACCGCGCGGGCTTCCTCCAGGCGACGGAGAACCGGCTCCGCACCGGGACACTCAGCCTGCTGATGCTCGACCTCGACGGGTTCAAGTTCGTCAACGACGTCTACGGCCACAAGGCGGGAGACCGGGTGCTCGTCGAGGTGGCGCGCCGGCTGAACGACGCGCTCCCGGAGAACGGCCTCACGGCCCGGCTGGGCGGCGACGAGTTCGCCGTGCTGTACGATCCCGTGACGTCGGGCGTGCCCGACGCCGTCATGGCGGCGAACCTCATCACCGCGGTGTCGCAGCCGTTCGACGGTTTCGACGCGGGTCGCCTCGGGGTGAGCATCGGCGTCCACGCCAGTCGGGAGCCCAGCCTGACCGAGATGCTGAGCTGCGCCGACGAGGCGCTCTACGCCGCCAAGGCCGCCGGGCGGAACCGCTACCGCGTGTTCGATTCGAGCCTGCGCGAGCGGCTGCAGATGCGGCGGGACCTGGAGCGCGACCTGTCGCAGGCCCTGGTCGAGAACGCCCCGAAGGTCTGGTTCCAGCCGATCTACGCGGGCGACGGCCGGACCTTGGTCGGGCTGGAAGCTCTGATCCGCTGGGAGCATCCGCGACTCGGCTGGATCGCGCCCCCGGACCTGATCGCCGCCGCCGCCATGGCGGGCCTGACAGAGTCGCTGCTCCGCTACATCCTCGAGCAGGTCTGCGCGATGCTGGAGATCCTGCATCGCCGCGGCCTGGGCAGCGTCCGCGTGGCGATGAACGTCTCACCCCGGGAGATGGCACAGGTGCCGGTCGACGAGATCGTCATCGAGCGGCTGAGCCTCCTCGGCCTGCCGCCCACCATGCTGGAGATCGAGATCACCGAGGAGACGGCCCTCGACATCGGCGCGGTGCAGGGGAAGCTGCAGGCGCTGTCCCGCGCCGGCATCCGGGTCGCCCTGGACGATTTCGGGATCGGCTACTCGTCGCTCTCCTCGCTGCGGCAGCTCAAGGCGGACCGGATCAAGATCGACCGGAGCTTCGTCACCGGCCTGGGGGCGAGCGACGACAAGCGCGGGCTCGTCCTCGCCGTCCTCGGCCTCGGCCGGCTGCTCGGCCTCGACGTCGTGGCGGAGGGCGTCGAGTCGGCCGAGGACCTGAACATCCTGCAGGCGATGGGCTGCCCGTTCCTGCAGGGCTACCACCTCGGCCGCCCGATGCCCGTAGCAGACTTGGAAGCCACCCTGCTCGGCACGCGCATCGCCGCCGCCTGACCCGGCGCCGGTGCGCGGAGCGGTCACGGCCGCCGGCCCCCCTCAGAAACGCTCCGCATCCGCGGGATCGCGGGACGGGAGCCGGCGCGCCGCCGCGCGCCACAGGCGGTCCGGCATCCCGTAGAGCCACACGAGCCCCGCGCAGCCGGCGATCGCCAGCAGGAACAGCCAGGCCAGGGCTTCGAGGATGGGCCCCGGCGGCGCCCCGGACTCGGTCCGGTCGTACCAGAGCGGGTCCGTGTCCCAGGGCGGATCGCTGTCGTCCACGGCTGAACCCTCCACCGCGGATCGGACTCGGACCCGGGGCGCTCGCGCGGCGCTGACCGGTGGACCGGGGCACGCCATCCCTCAGCTGGCCCGGTCCGCACGCGCCTGACCCGGTCCAGCGCGGGCACGCTACGGGCCCCGCCGTGCGCCCTGCGAATACCCATTTCGGATTACGGCGTTCGGCCGGTCGCGCTTTTCCACATCCAACTTTCTCCGCAATTTATTGCCTAGTTTGCGGGCTATGGCATTCTGACTGTCGAAAAGACTGTGTGACCTGCCATGAGATCTGCCAGGCGCCTGTGGCGCGAGCGCTGGGCGCTCTGTTCGATGCTGGCCCTGTCGGCCGCCTGCGCGCTGCCGGCGCGGGCGGCGGAGATGCGCATCGAGGCCGCCAAGATCACCGGCGGCGACCTCTGGATCATCGGCTACGCCGACGATCCGGGGGTGGAGATCACGCTCGACGGCCAGTTCCCGCACAGGACCGACAGCCGCGGCTATTTCGAGTTCCGCGTCGTCTACCATCCGGCCACCTGCATCGCGACTCTGCGGACGCCGAAGCAGAGCCGCAGCATCGTAATCGGCGAGTGCGGCCAGCAGGGGCCGCAGGGGCCGCAGGCGCCGGGTCTGGTCGGCCCGCGCGGCGAGGCCGGTCCGCGGGGCGAGGCCGGGCCGCCCGGGGAGCGGGGCGCGATGGGACCGCCCGGACCGCAGGGGCCCGCCGGCGCACAGGGTGTCGCCGGACCGCCGGGTCCGCCGGGCGAGCGCGGCCCCGCCGGAATGGCCGGCGCTCCGGGGCTTATGGGCGCCACGGGTCCGGCCGGCCCGCCCGGGCCGCCCGGCTCCCGCGGACAGCCGGCTTCCCCGAGCGCAGCCCCGAAGCCGAAACCGTCGGAAGCGCTGACAGGGTCGGTGCCCAGACCGCGTCCGCCGGCGCGCGCGCGCCGTGCGCCCGAATCCGACTCAGCCCCCGAGGGCCCGCTGGAGCTGGAGCCCGACGCCGGGGGCGGCGGAATGGACCGGTACTAGGCGGGCGCCGGTGCCGTCGGCGGAGTCGAACGGTCGCGGACGGACCGCCCCCTCCCCTGCCGGCGCTCGGTCAGCTCCGAGTTCTCGCGCCTCCGCATGCCGGCAATAGTCTCTGAAGGGGCGTATTTATGAAACTAAACAGCTCAATACGCGTCCACGCCGCGGTGTGCGTGCGGGGTGTGTCACCTTAATGCCCCAACGCCGCACTTTCCGCCGCGGGACCCACGGCGAGGCGAGCCAAATCGCCCGGTTTGCGCTAAGCGTGACGGTGGGGCGGGCTTGATCGGAGACGAGCGAAACGCCGTACCTTGGCCGTTTTCGTCTCGGACTTCCGGACCGAAAGAGACCGCAAGGGCTTGTTCATCGTGACACGACGTCCACCAGCGAGTTGCCCGACGTTCCGCCTGGCCGGGATGGTGTCCGGACTCGCGATGCTGGCTGCGATGCCGGCATCCGCCGAGACTCTGGAGAGCGCTCTCGCGAAGGCTTATCAGGGCAATCCGAGCCTGAACGCCAGCCGCGCGGGCGTGCGCGCCATCGACGAGAACGTGGCGATCGCGCAGTCGGGCTACCGGCCGACTGTCAACGTCAACGCCGCGATCGGCGTCCAGTACCTTCAGACGCGCTCGTCCAGCTCCGTCGCGTCGGCGGGCACCGCCGGCACGACCGCGACCACCGCCGGAGCGGGCCTCGGAACGACAGGCGGAGGCCTGGGCGGGACGGCCGGCGCCGGGACGACCGGTACCGGGACCACCACGGGGATCGGGACGACGGGGATCGGGACGGCGGGCGGAACCACGGGCATCGGGACCTCAGGGGCCGGGGCGGCAGGATCCGCGACCGGCGGCGAGGGCTTGGCCGGCGGCGCGACGTCCGACATCGCGAGCCAGGTCATCACCTCCCGGCGGACGACGCGCACCACGTACCTTCCGAGTTCCGCCAGCCTGAACGTCACGCAGACGCTCTTCAACGGCTTCCAGACTGACAACACCGTCCGGCGCGCCGAGTCGCAGGTCTACAGCCAGCGCGAGAGCCTGCGCTTCACCGAATTGACCGTCCTGTACAACGCCGTCCAGGCGTACATGAACGTGCTCAGCAACACGGCGACGCTGGAGCTGAACCGGAACAACGTCGAAGTTCTGGAAGAGCAGCTCCGCCAGACCCGGGACCGCTTCAACGTTGGCGAGGTGACCCGGACCGACGTCGCGCAGGCCGAGGCCCGACTGGCCGGCGCGCGGTCGCAGGTCGCCCAAGCCGAATCGACCCTCCGCACGAGCATCGGCGTCTACCGGCAGAACATCGGCGTCGAGCCGCGCCAGCTCGCGCCGGGCCGCCCGCTGGACCGGTTCGTGCCGCGCAGTCTCGATCAGGCGATCGCCGTCGGCCTGCGCGAGCACCCGCAGGTCGTCTCGGCCATCCACAACGTTGACGCGAGCGAGGCCCAGGTGAAGGTCCTGGAAGGCCAGCTCGCCCCGCAGCTCAGCCTGCAGGGCTCGCTCAGCCAGCTCTACGATCAGAACGGGCCGAACCAGAGCTTCTTCGTCGGCTTCGTCGGCGGCCGGCTCTCGATCCCGATCTACGAGGGCGGCCAGACCTACGCGCAGATCCGGCAGGCCAAGGAATCGGTCGGCCAGGCCCGCATCCAGGTCGATCAGATCCGCGATCAGGTCCGCGCCCAGATCGTCGACTTCTGGGGCCGGCTCGAAGCCGCCAAGGCGCAGGTGATCGCCGCCCAGGCCCAGGTCCAGGCCAACGAGGTGGCGCTGAACGGCGTGCGCGAGGAAGCGCGCGTCGGCCAGCGCACGACCCTCGACGTCCTCAACGCGCAGCAGGAACTGCTGAACTCCCGCGTGAACCTCATCGTCGCCCAGCGCGACCGGGTGATCTTCTCCTACGGGGTGGTCCAGGCGATCGGACAGTTGACCGCGCGCTTCACGGCGCTCCCGGTCGAATACTACAGCGCCAAGGTCCACTACGATCAGGTCAAGGATTTGTGGTTCGGCCTGCGCACGCCGGACGGCCGCTGACGGCTTTTCCACGGGGAGTGTGTTGCGGGCGCGCTTGCCGCGACGAAACGGCATGGAATACTGATTGAAGATCGATCCGTTCGGGTCGCTTTCCAGTCTCCCATGCCCGAGTGCGCCTGCCGATGAGTGCAGCAAGCCCCAAGATCCCGGACTCGAAATTCCAGGACAAGGCTGCCGATAAGGCGCACGAGCCTTCCATGGAAGAGATCCTCGCGTCGATCCGAAGGATCATCGCCGACGATCAGGCCGCCAAGCCGGCCGAGGTCCCGGTGACCGCTCCGGAGCCCGACGACGTGCTCGACCTCGCGGAGGTCGCCGAGCCGGTGACGCGCCCGCGCGTGGTCGAGCCGGAGCCGGAACCCGAGCCGGCCCCGGACCTGCTCGACTTCGACGCGATCGACTTCGAGGATCCGGTCACCGCCGCGCCGGAGCCCGAGCCCGAGCCGCTCCCGGAACCCGAACCGGCCCCGGAGCCGCCCCCGCCGCCGCCGCCGCAGCCCGTGCTCCAGGCCGCCCGCGCCCCCGAGCCGGAGCCGGAAGCCCTGGTCTCTCCGGCCACCGATGCCAGCGTCAGCGGCGCGTTCAACCTGTTGGCCCATACGGTGCTGACGCAGAACGCCCGGACCCTGGAGGATCTCGTCAAGGAGATGCTCCGGCCGATGCTGAAATCCTGGCTCGACGACAACCTGCCGGCCGTGGTCGAGCGCCTCGTGCGCGCCGAGATCGAGCGGGTCTCGCGCGGGCGCTGAGCCGGCGGCCTGGCTCTGGTGGCCGCGGGCCACCCTCCGCGTGTTGACGGGAGCGGCGTGACGGTCGAAAGCGGGGCCACCCCCGTTTGGACAAGCGCCGGCCCGTACCCGCGATGATGGACAAGACCTTCGAGCCCACCTCCGTCGAGGCGCGGATCTCCGCTGCCTGGGCCGAGGCGGACGCCTTCCGCGCCGGCCGACCCGAGCGCGCCGGCGCTCCGCCCTACTGCATCGTGATCCCGCCGCCGAACGTGACGGGCTCGCTGCACATGGGTCACGCCCTCAACAACACGCTGCAGGACATCCTCTGCCGCTTCGAGCGCATGCGCGGCAAGGACGTGCTCTGGCAGCCGGGGACGGACCATGCCGGCATCGCCACCCAGATGGTGGTGGAGCGGCGGATGATGGAGCGTCAGGAGCCGGGCCGCCGCGAGATCGGCCGCGCGGCGTTCGTCGAGAAGGTCTGGGCCTGGAAGGCGGAGTCCGGCGGCGCGATCGTCAACCAGCTGAAGCGGCTGGGCGCCTCCTGCGACTGGTCCCGCGAGCGCTTCACCATGGACGAGGGCCTGAGCCGGGCCGTGCTCAAGACCTTCGTCGACCTGCACCGGCAGGGCCTGATCTACCGCGACAAGCGGCTGGTGAACTGGGACCCGAAGTTCCAGACCGCGATCTCGGACCTGGAGGTCCAGCAGATCGAGACCAGAGGCCATCTCTGGCACTTCGACTACCCGGTGGTGGACGAGGCTGGCAACGAGACCGGCGCCGTCATCACGGTGGCCACCACCCGCCCCGAGACGATGCTGGGCGACACCGGCATCGCGGTCCATCCCGAGGACGCGCGCTACACCGCGCTCGTCGGCCAGCGCGTGCGCCTGCCGCTGGTCGGGCGGCTGATCCCGATCGTGGCCGACACCTACTCGGATCCCGAGAAGGGCACGGGCGCGGTCAAGATCACGCCCGCCCACGACTTCAACGACTTCGACGTCGGCCGCCGCCACGGGCTCGGCCTGATCAACGTCCTCGACCCCGAGGGCCGGATGCAGCTCGACGGCAACGCCGACTTCCTCGACGGCGTCGCGCCCGAGCCGGAGGCCCTGGCGCTCCACGGCCTCGACCGGGCGCAGGCCCGCAAGGAGGTGGTGGCGCTGATGGAGGCGCGCGGTCGGCTGCGCGCGATCGAGCCGAACACCCACGCGGTCCCGCACGGCGACCGCTCGGGCGTGGTCATCGAGCCGTACCTGACCGACCAGTGGTACGTGAACGTCAAGCCGCTCGCGGAGCGCGCCCTGCAGGCGGTGCGCGACGGGCAGACCAAGTTCGTGCCCGAGAACTACGAGAAGATCTTCTTCCAGTGGCTCACCAACATCGAGCCGTGGTGCATCTCGCGCCAGCTCTGGTGGGGCCACCAGATCCCGGTCTGGTACGACGACGAAGGCGGTATCTTCGTCGCCGAGAGCGAGGAGGAGGCGCGGGCCGCGGCCGAGGCGCAGCGCGGCCGACCGGTCGCCCTCACCCGCGACGCGGACGTCCTCGACACGTGGTTCTCCTCGGCGCTCTGGCCGTTCTCGACTCTGGGCTGGCCGGACTCGACCCAGGAACTCGCGCGCTACTACCCGACCAACACCCTGGTGACCGGCAAGGACATCCTGTTCTTCTGGGTCGCCCGGATGATGATGATGGGCCTGCACCTCACCGACCGGGCGCCGTTCGAGACGGTCTACCTGCACACCCTGGTGCGGGACGCGTCGGGCGCGAAGATGTCGAAGTCCAAGGGCAACGTCGTCGATCCCCTGGAGCTGATCGATCAGGTCGGCGCCGACGTCCTGCGCTTCACCCTCTGCGCGCTGGCCGTTCAGGGGCGCGACATCAAGCTGTCGACCGACCGGGTCCAGGGCTACCGCAACTTCGCGACCAAGCTCTGGAACGCCGCCCGCTTCGCCGAGCTGAACGGCTGCCGCCTCGACCCGGCCTTCGACCCGCGCTCCGCCACCGGCGCGATCAACCGCTGGGCGCTCACCGAGGCGGCCCGCGCGGTCGACGAGGTCACGGGCGCCCTCGAGGCCTTCCGCTTCAACGACGCGGCGGCGGCGGCCTACCGCTTCGTCTGGAACATCTTCTGCGACTGGTATCTCGAGCTCGCCAAGCCTGTGCTCCAGGGCGAGGGCGTCGATCCCGCGATTCGGGCCGAGACGCAGGCGAGCGTGGCGTTCCTGATCGATCAGGTCGCCAAGCTGCTGCACCCGTTCATGCCGTTCCTCACGGAGGAGCTGTGGGCGATCAAGGGCGCCGACCTAACGGAGCGCGGCCTGCTGACCCTGGCCTCCTGGCCGGACCTCGGCGGGCTCGCCGACGCGGCCGCGGAGGCCGAGGTCGGGTTCGTGGTCGATCTGGTCAGCCAGATCCGCTCGGCGCGGTCCGAGACCAACGTCCCGGCCGGCGCGCAGATCCCCCTGGTCATGGTCGGCGCCGCCCCGGAGGTCCGGGCGCGGGCGGAGGCGTGGCGGGACACGCTCCTGCGCCTCGCCCGGCTGTCGGAGATCACCTTCGCGGAGACGCCGCCGAAGAACTCGGTGCAGCTCCTCGTGCGCGGCAGCGTCGCCGCCCTGCCGCTGGAAGGCGTGGTCGACCTCGCCGCCGAGGTCGCGCGCCTGAGGAAAGAGCAGGGCAAGGCGCAGGGCGAGATCAAGAAGATCGACGCCAAGCTCGGCAACGCCGACTTCGTGGCCCGGGCGCCCGAGGAGATCATCGAGGAGAACCGGGAGCGCCGCGAGAGCGAGTCGGCGCGGCTGGCGAAGATCGAGGAAGCTCTGGTCCGGCTCAGCGGCGACTGAGCGCCCGTCCGGGACGCGCCCCGAACCGTCAGGCCGCGTCCCGGCTTGGCCTCGGCGCCCTGCGCCCGCGTCAGCGGCGGGTGCCGAGCGTGCCGGTGAACGCCCGCGGCCCGCCCCAATTGGCGGCGGACGCGTCGTTCGGGGTCCAGAAGCCGTCCTGCGACGCGCCCCGCGGATGCAGGGAATAGTCCGGCGGAACGTAGCCGCCGGCCTGGTTCCAGTAGCCGGGCCGGAAGTTGGCTCCTGATTTCGCGGTGCGCTCATCGCCGGGGCGGCGCGTATCGACGCCGTATGTCCCGTCGGAAACGCTGCACGGCGCGCGACTTCTGAAGACAGGCTTCGCGTCGAAGTAATCACGGTAATCCGCGTAAGACTCGACCGCCAGCGCGCCGACAGTCGACCCGAAGAACATGGCAGCCGCCAGCAGCGCCTTCATTGTCGATCCCTCCACCTCCACGCTCGGTTCTAGCAGCACCGAGTTTACGCCGGCCTGCCGAATTGAGCGGTAATTTAGATCGACTCCCGGAAACTGCGGTGTCGGACGGCACGGGCCCGGATCCGGCTCGGCCGGCGCCGCGACGTCGGGCCTCCGGTATCGGTCGATCGCCGTGGTCGCGCCGGGGCTTCGCGACCGCTCGGCCACCTGTCCAAACGGTAATTTGATCGCCACGCCCGGGTCAGGCGCCACCCCTTAGACAGATCCCATCGACGGCCGCGACCGCCGGCGTCGTCCCGATCAGTCCCGAGAGGTTGAGACCCCCCATGACCGAGACCCGTCCCACTGGCCGCACCTCGCGCCGCGCCCTCGCCTCCGTGGCGGCCGCCGCGCTGATCGCCGGCGGTGCCGTCGGCAGCGGCTATCTGCCGGCCGCGACCCCGGCCTACGCGCAGGCGCTGCCCAAGTCGCCGATCGAGGCTCCCGAGCACCCGCCGGGCTCGTTCGCCGGCATCGTCAGCAAGGTGAAGCCGGGCGTCGTCTCGGTGAAGGTGAAGCTCGACGACTCGGCGAGCAGCGACGACGACGACGGCCCGAGCCAGGGGCGCAACCTCCAGAACGTGCCGCCGCAGCTGCGCGAGTTCTTCAAGCGCTTCGGCCAGAACGGCCCGGGCGGCATGCAGCCCCAGCATCAGGGCCCGCGCGGCGCGGTCGGCTCCGGCTTCATCATCTCGGCCGACGGCTACGTGGTCACCAACAACCACGTGGTCGACCATGCCAAGACCGTTCAGGTGACGCTGGACGACGGCCGCACCCTCGACGCGAAGGTCATCGGCAAGGATTCCAAGACGGACGTCGCGCTCCTGAAGATCACCGAGGGCTCGAACTTCCCGTACGTGCAGTTCGGCAAGGCCGCTCCGCAGGTCGGCGACTGGGTCGTGGCGATCGGTAACCCGTTCGGTCTCGGCGGCACCGTGACCGCCGGCATCGTCTCGGCCCGGGGCCGCGACATCGGCGCCGGCCCCTACGACGACTTCCTGCAGATCGACGCGCCCATCAACAAGGGCAACTCGGGCGGGCCGACCTTCAACGTCAACGGCGAGGTGGTCGGCATGAACACCGCCATCGCGTCCCCGTCGGGCGGCAGCGTCGGCCTCGCCTTCGCGATTCCCGCCGAGACCGTCCAGGCGGTCGTCGACCAGCTCCGCACCGACGGCAAGGTCGCCCGCGGCTACCTGGGCGTCCAGATCCAGCCCGTGACGCAGGATATCGCCGAGGGTCTGGGCCTCGACAAGGCCAAGGGCGCCCTCGTCGACCACGCCGAGAACGGAACCCCGGCGGCCAAGGCCGGCCTGAAGGCGGGCGACGTGATCGAGAAGGTCAACGGCGACACGGTGGACAGCGCCCGCGAGCTGTCGCGCAAGATCGCCGGCCTGAAGCCGGGCGCCAAGGTCGAGCTGAGCTACCTGCGCGGCGGCAAGACCGACACCGCCACGGTGACGCTGGGCACGATGCCGACCGACGGCACCAAGATGGCGAGCCGCGACGACGACTCGGGCAACGGCCAGCCGCGGCTCGGCCTGCAGCTCGCCCCGGCCGGCGATGTCGGCCTGTCGGATCAGGGCGTCGCGGTGGTCCAGGTCGATCCCGACGGCCCGGCGGCCGCCAAGGGCATCGAGGCCGGCGACGTGATCCTCGACGTCGGTGGCCAGAGCGTGTCCCGCCCGGCGGACGTGGCGACGCAGATCCGGGCGGCCGAGACGAGCGGGCGCAAGGCCGTGCTGATGCGGGTGAAGAGCGGCAAGGGCCAGACCCGGTTCGTGGCGGTCTCGCTCAACAAGAAGGCCGGCTGAGGCCGGTTCCTCCCGGCGCGGGGTCCGCCCCGCGCCGTCTCGTGGTGACCTCCGACTCGCGCCGGCCGTGCAGGCCGGCGCTTTTTTCGTGGCCCCCCTCACCGCGGCTGCGCGTCTCAGCGCTCCGGGGCCGGTATGCCCAGGCCCGGTCCGAGCCGTGTCCGGCACCGTCCCAGCGCCGCGAAGGCGGCGTTCGAGTCCCGAGCGAGGCGCATCAGGTCTCCGAGGCGCGCGCGGCCGCGCGCGAAGGCGAAGAACACGGCGGCGATGTCGGGCTCGCCGTCCGGCGTGAGCGCCGAGGCCGCGAAGGCCGGCAACGCCTGGTCGGCCGGATCGCAGATCACGCGCACGGCCGCGAAGGGCAGGCCGTACCGGCCCGCGAAGGACGCGGCCACGTGCGATTCCATGTCGACGGCCGCGGCGCCGGTGGTGGTCCGCAGGTCGGTCTTGCCGTCGACCGCGAGGACCGCGGTGTCGACGCCCGCCAGATCCGCCGGGATCACCCGCGGCCCGACGCCGGACAGGATGTTGAGCAGCGTGGCCGACAGGTCGAGATCGGCGGCGCGCCGCCCCTCCTCGCTGACCACGCCGGTGCCGACCACGACGTCGCCGGGCCGGAGCGAGGGATCGAGGCCGCCCGCGATGCCGAAGCTGACCACCGCCCGGCAGCCGGGCTGGGTGCGGGCCTCGAGGAGCTGGCGGAGACGGTGGGGATTGCCGCCGGCCCCCACCGCCTCGACCCCCTCCCCCGCCGCCATGCGGCGCTCGCGGGCGAGGCCGGTGACGGCCAGGACGGGTGCGGCGGGATCGATCATGGCGCGCTCGTGGACCAGTCCGGCGAGGTCCGCAAGCAGGCGCGAGCGCCGGGGCGGGGTCCGGGCCGGATCCGGCGCGGGGGGCGGCTCGTCCGGTCCCGCGGGATCGCTGTCAGAGGAGGCCACGTGTCGGGTACCGGGGCTCGCGGATCGGCTGTCGGGACGGTCGAACGCGCTGCGATCCGGCGGAGCGGAGCCGGCCCGCCGGGCCGGCCCCAGGACGTCGGCGGACGTCACATGCCGAACTGGACGCGCCGGCTGTTGCCACGCTTGAGGTTGCGGAAGCGCGCCATCGCCCAGAGCGGGAAGAACTTCGGGTAGCCATGGTACCGCAGGTAGAACACCCGCGGGAAGCCCGTGGCGGTGTAGCGCTCCTCCTTCCAGAATCCGTCCGCGCCCTGCGTGCGGGTCAGGAAGTTGATGCCCCGGGTCACGGCCGGGTCATCGACCGCGCCGGCCGCCATTAGGGCGAGCAGCGCCCAGGCGGTCTGCGAAGCGGTGGACGAGCCGGGCTCGAAGGCCGGGTCGATCTTGTACGAGGAGGCGTCCTCGCCCCAGCCGCCATCCGGGTTCTGGATCCGGATCAGCCAGGACACGGCCTTCTGGATGCGCGGATCGGCCGGGTCCACCCCGGCGGCGTTGAGGGCGCAGAGCACCGACCACGTGCCGTAGATGAAGTTCATGCCCCAGCGGCCGTACCACGAGCCGTCCTCCTCCTGGTCGTTCAGGAGGTAGTTCACGCCGCGGTCGAGGGCGCGGGAGGTCTCCCGGGTCTCGCCGAGCTGGGACAGCATCCCGACCACGCGGGCAGTCACGTCCGCGGTCGGCGGATCGAGCAGCGCGCCGTGATCCGAGAACGGGATGTGGTTGAGGTACATGTGGTTGTTGTCGGCGTCGAACGCCGCCCAGCCACCGTCCTCCGACTGCAGCCCCTCGACCCACTCGCGGGCGCGGGCGATCGAGGCCTTGTAGTCCGGCATGCCGGCGACGAGGCCGTGCTGGTGCATGGCCCGGTCCATCGCCATCACCACCACGGCGGTGTCGTCGAGGTCGGGATAGTGCGCGTTGGCGTACTGGAACGCCCAGCCGCCCGGCCGGACCTTCGGCTTGCGCGCCGCCCAGTCACCGACGATGTCGAGCACCTGGCGCGGCTTCAGCCAGTCCAGACCGGCGCGGGCCTGGGCCTCGGCCTCGGGGCCGCCCGCCTCGAGCAGCGCGTGGCTCGCGAGCGCCGTGTCCCAGACCGGCGAGACGCAGGGCTGGACGTAGGCCTCGTCGGCCTTCTCGACCACGAGCTTCTCGATGGCGTCGCAGGCGACGCGGACCTGCGGGTGATCGGGCCGGTAGCCCATCACCTCGTACATCAGCACCGAGTTGACCATGGCGGGGAAGATGGCGCCCAGGCCGTCCTCGCCGTTGAGGCGCTCGCTCACCCAGGCGCGGGCCATCTCCATGGCGCGCTGCCGGCTCTTGCGCGGCAGGTGATTCTCGACCCGCTGCAGCACCCGGTCGATGAAGCCGAAGATCGGCGTCCACGGCCACGTGGCGTGGGGGGAGCCCGGCCAGGAGCGGACGCTCTCCGGCGGCGTGACGAACAGCTCCTGCACGCTGATGCCGCGCGGGTTGCGCGCCCGGGGCTTGGTCGCCTGGAGCACGAACAGCGGCACCACGGTGGTGCGGGCCCAGTAGCTGATCTTGTCGAGGTGGAACGGGAACCACTTCGGCAGGAACATCACCTCGACGGGCATCACCGGCACGGCGCGCCACGGCACCTCGCCGTAGAGGGCCAGCATGAAGCGGGTGAACACGTTGGCGTTGGCCGCGCCGCCGCGGGACAGGATTCCCTCGCGCGCCCGGCGCATGTGCGGCGCCTCGATATCGTCGCCGATCATCTTGAGGGCGAAGTACGCCTTGACCGTGCAGCTCATGTCGAACGGCCCCTCGTGGACGAGGGCCCATCCGCCGTGCCGCCCCTGGGTGCGGCGGAGGTAATTGCCGATCTTGGCCTCGAGGTCGCCGGGGACCTGCGTGCCGCGGAAATGGTGGAACAGGATGTACTCGGACGGGATCGTGGCATCCGCCTCGAGCTCGAAGCAGATGTGCCCGTCGTCGTGCGCCAGGGCGGTCAGCGCGCGCGTCGCCTGCGCCACGCCGCGCTCGACGTCCTCGAGCGAGATCCCCTGAGTCTTGGAGCGCTGCAGCGCCTCGACTTTGCTTACGGCCTCTCTCATAGTCCTCGCCTCGAACGACCGCCTCGCGGCGGACGCCATGCCTCAAGCTGCGCCGCGCACCTGGGTTCCAGCGCGCACGACAGATCCCGCACGCAAGGAACGTGCGGCCGTCTGGCCCGAGCGGATCGCTCCCTCGATCGTCGACGGCAGGCCGGTGGCGGTCCAATCGCCTGCCAGGACGAGATTGTCGTAGGCGGTTTCGGCCTTCGGGCGCCGCGCGGCCTCCGCCGGCGTCGCCGCGAAGGTCGCACGCTTCTCCTTTACGATCTGCCAGCTGGGCAGGTCCGGTGCAAGGTTGTACAGCTGCGCGATCTCGGCCCAGATCTGCCGCGCGAGGTCTTCGCGAGGCACGTCGAGGAGCCGGTCTGCACCGCTGATCGTGACCGAATACCGGTCCGGATAGGCGAAAAGCCACTCTGTCAGGCTGTTGACGACGCCGAGGACGAGGGGGCTGCCGGGCTTCGGCGCCAGCGCGAAATGCGCGTTCACGATGGAGCGGAATTCCGTCGGGGCGAGGAGACCGGGCAACACCTCCCGGGCCACCCACGGCGGCAGCGCCAGCACGACGCCGTCCTCCGGGCCGAGGCTCTCGGGGCCGTCCGAGAACACGAGTTGCCCGACGCGGCCCTCCGCGCTTTCCAGTCCGCGCAGGCGCCGGCCGAGGCGGATCTCGCAGCCGCGCGCCGTGAGGTAGCGGATCGCCGGATCGACGAAGGCGTAGGACAGGCCCTCGACCGCGACGAGGGGACGGCAGGCCTTGCCGCCCGCGCCCAGGGTCTCGCGCAGGATCCGCGCAGCCAGCCCGACATCGCTGTCGCGGGGCTCGGTGTTGAGGGCCGCGAGCAGCACCGGGTGCCAGAGGCGCCGGTAGAGCGTGCCCTCGCAGGCCATGTGCGCGCCGATGGTTCCGCCCGCGCCCTCCGCCTTGCCGGAGGCCGCGCGCAGGATCCCGAGGGGCGCGAGGTAGTCCCGCGCCCGCGTCCCGGGGACGCGGCGGGCGGGACTCATCACCCACCAGGGCAGCCGCCCCGCGTTGGGCCGCAGCCGCCAGCGCTCGCCGGTCTGCAGGTCGGCGAAGTCGAATTCGGCCACATCCGGGCCGACCAGGGCGTCGGCCGGCGCGCCGACGGTCCGGAGGAAGCCGAGGGAATCGGCGTTGCCGGACAAGAGCAGGTGGTTGCCGTTGTCGATGGTCAGGCCGAGGGCCGGGTCATAGTACGAGCGGCACCGGCCGCCGGCCTGCTTGGCGGCCTCGTGCAGGACCACCCGGGCGCCGGTTTCGGCGAGCGCGACGGCCGCGGAGAGGCCGGCGAGGCCGGCGCCGACGACGTGGACGGTGCCCATCAGATCAGGCCGTGGCGGAGGACGACGCCCAGCAGCGCGAGCTTGCCGGGCTTCACCCGGGCGCGGGGCATCGCCCAGCCGCGCGCGAGGACCGCCTTGAGGTAGAGGTGATAGGCGGCGGCCATCAGCCGGGCGGCCTTGGTCGCCTTGCGGGGGCTGCGCCGGATGATCTCCCAGGTCGCCTGATAATGGTCCTCGGCCTCGCGGGCGAGGGAGACGCAGACCTCGCCGATGCGGGGATGGCTGATCGCCTGGACCGGCGTCGGGTCGGTGAGGCCGATCGCCCGGAGCTTCTCCCGGGGCAGGTAGAGGCGGCCGCGCTCGGCATCCTCGTCGATGTCGCGCAGGATGTTGGTGAGCTGGAGCGCGCGGCCCTGATGCCACGCCAGCCGGATGCCGTCCGCCTCCGGCATGCCGAAGATCCGCACCGACAGCCGGCCGACCGCGCTCGCGACCCGGTCGCAGTAGAGGTCGAGGGTCTCGGCGTCGGGGGCGACGATGTCCTCGACGGCGTCCATCGCCATGCCGTCGATGACCGCCTGGAAATCCTCGCGCTTCAGGCCGAAGCGGCGCACGGGCTCCACGAGGTCGCGCACGCGCGCGGCCGGCCGGCCGGCGTAGAGGGCGTCGATGTCGGCCCGCCAGCGGTCGAGCTCGACCTGCCGGACGGCGCGGGTGCCGCCGTCGTCGGCGACGTCGTCGACGGCGCGGCAGAAGGCGTAGACGGCGTACATCGCCTCCCGCCGCTCCTTCGGCAGCAGGCGCATCGCCGTGTAGAAGGAGGAGCCGGCGGCGGGCAGCGCCGGGGCGGCGCTCTCCGGGTCCTGGGCGGGCGTGGCGGTGGCGGTCACGAGCGGATTCCCTGAGCCGCGGCCCGGACGGTCCGGCCGCGGAAGGGCCGGCGCGCCAGGGTGGCGGCGATGCCGCCCAGCGCCGTCAGCGCGAAGGCGGCCTTGCCGTGATGAACTTTCTCGGAGAGCGGGTCGCGCTCCAGCAGGCCCCGGCTCAGCACGACGGCGAGCCGGTGGATGGCGGCGATCTCCAGTGACAGGCGCAGATCGTCGATCAGGTCCGGCAGGACCGCGCCCTCATCGAGGAGCTCGAGGCATCGCTGCGCGAGCTCGCGGATCGCGGCCCGGAGCTGCGGCGGCGCCTTGGCCTCGCCGAGCATCGCCACGGTGGCGCCGTGACGGTCCAGGCAATCCTGCGGGAGGTAGACCCGGTCGAGTGCGGCGAAGTCCTTGCCGCAATCCTGGAGATGATTGATGACCTGCAGCGCCGCGCAGATGGCGTCGGAGGCTCGGTAGACCCGGGCCGGATCCTCGCCGTGGACGTCGAGCACGAACCGCCCCACCGGCATGGCCGAGTAGCGGCAGTAATGGATCAGCTCGTCCCAGTCGGCGTAGCGGTTCTTGCGCGCGTCCATGCGGAACGCGTCGAGGAGCTCGAGCGCGTGCCGGGGCGGCAGGCCGCGGGCCGCGAGCTCGCGCTTCAGCGGCTCGGCCTCGGGATCGGACGGCCCGGCGCCCGTGAGCGCGTCGGCGAGGCGATCGAGCAGCTCGATCTTGCGCTCGGGCGACAGGGCGGCGTGATCGGCCACGTCGTCGCCGGCGCGGACGAAGTTGTAGAAGGCCAGGATCGCGCCCCGATGGTGGGGATGGATCAGGTGCGAGGCGACGGGGAAATTCTCGTCCCGGTGGCCCTTGCCGGAGCGCGTCGCGGTGGCGGAATCGAGGGTGCTCATGCGAGGTAGCCCGCCTCCCGGAACCACGTGATCGCGTCGGACAGGCCCTCGCGGTAGGGCCGGGCCGTGTAGCCGAGCTCGGCGCGCGCCTTCCGGTCCGAGAAGAACATCCGGTAGCGCGACATGCGGATCCCGTCGATCGTCGCGAAGGGCTGCCTGCCGGTGACCCGGGCGGCGAGCTGCGCGAAGAACGCCACCGGGTACACGGCGGCCCGGGGCAGGTTCACGGTCGGCGGCTTGCGGCCGACCATGCCGGCGATGTCGGCGAGCATCTGCGAGAGGAACACGTCCTCGCCGCCGAGGATGTAGCGCTCGCCGATCCGCCCCCTGCGCAGTGCCAGCAGATGCCCCTGGGCCACGTCGTCCACGTGAGCGAGGTTGAGGCCGGTGTCGACGAAGGCCGGCATCTTGCCGAGCGCCGCCTCCTGGATGATCCGCCCGGTCGGCGTCGGCTTGACGTCGCGGGGACCGATCGGCGTCGACGGGTTGACGATCACCGCCGGCAGGCCCTCCCGGGCGACCATCTCCTCGACCACGCGCTCGGCCACGACCTTGCTGCGCTTGTAGGCGCCGATCGCGGTCTCGGGCGTCAGCGGCATGGTCTCGTCGGAGGGCGTGACGCCGTCGGCCGGCGGTCTGATCGTCGCCACGCTCGACGTATAGACGACCCGCTCCACCCCGGCCTCGAGGGCGGCGCGCATCATGAGGCGCGTGCCGTCGCGGTTGGTCCGGACGATCTCCTCCATGTCCGGCGCCCAGAGCCGGTAATCGGCCGCGGCATGGATGAGGTAGCGCTGGCCGCGCATCGCCGCCGCCACGGCGGCCGGGTCGCGCATGTCGCCCTCGGCGATCTCCACGTCGGTCCAGGTGAGGTTCCGGCGGGGGCTCGAGGCGCGCACGAGGATGCGCACCGGGAAGCCGGCCCGGCGGAACACGTCGACCAGGGCTGAGCCGAGGAAACCGCTCGCGCCGGTGATCAGCACGGGACCGACCTCGGAGGGGCCGGAAGATGGGGCCTCTGCCATCGCGGATCTGGAGGATTACCGAAAAACCAGCGCGGCCGGGGATCCCCAGCCGCGCCGCGCTTGTGTCATCGAACCGCCCGAGCGGCAAGCCGCGGCGGGTCCGGACGGGGCCGCGCAGCGGCGCCGGGGCGCCCACACGCCGCCGCGAGGCATCGCACTGACAGAGGCTCCGGATCGGCATCCGGAATGACGGCGCACGGTCGGGCGAAGCGCCTGACACGGAACGGCCGCGCGCCGAGGGTCGATCCTGGTCGGCGCCGGACAGGGGCGAGGCCGCGCAGAGCCGCATCCGGCTCCGTGATGGGCAAGACGACCTTGCCACGCCCGCAAAAACCGACTATGCGCCGCCCCTCGCGTTCGCTCCGGCCGGGGGCTGAACGGACGGTGCCGCTCGCGGCACAGGGCTCTCCCAGATCCCGTCGTCCGGTGTCTCCGCCTTCGATCAACCGCTCGGGCCTGAAAATCGGCTCGAAGGGCTTGGCGCCGAGCGTAGCGCGAGATGAACCGGCCCGAATCAGCCGCCCTCCGGCGGCCGGGCTCCTTTTGACGATGAAAGGCCCGACGATGCCTCTCTACGAGCATGTGCTCTTGGCCCGCCAGGACGTGACGTCCCAGCAGGTCGAGACGATGATCGACACCTACAAGGGTGTGATCGAGCAGAACGGTGGCCGTCTCGAGAAGATCGAGATGTGGGGTGTGAAGTCCCTCGCCTACCGGATCAAGAAGAACCGCAAGGCGCATTTCGCGCTCCTCAACATCGACGCCCCGCCGGCCGCCATCGCCGAGATGGAGCGCCAGATGCAGATCTCCGAGGACGTGCTGCGCTTCATGACCATCCGGGTCGAGGAGCTCGATTCCGAGCCGTCCGCCATGATGCAGAAGCGCGACCGCGACGACCGCAAGGATCGCGAGCGCGGCCGTCGTCGCGATGACGAGGGCTTCGGTGGCGGTGGCGGCTTCGGCGGCGACCGGGGTGACCGCGGCGATCGCGGTGACCGCGGCGAGCGCAGCTTCGGCGGGGAGGGCTAACCCATGGCATTCGGTGCTGGTGCGGGCGGCGGACGCCGTCCCTTCTTCCGTCGTCGCAAGACCTGCCCGTTCTCCGGCGCGAACGCGCCGAAGATCGACTACAAGGACGTCAAGCTCCTGTCCCGCTACGTGTCCGAGCGCGGCAAGATCGTGCCGTCGCGGATCACCGCGGTCTCGGCCAAGAAGCAGCGCGAGCTCGCCCAGGCGATCAAGCGCGCCCGCTTCCTCGGCCTGCTGCCCTACGTGATCAAGTAGGCCATCGGAACCCGCCGGCCCGGCATCTGCCCGGGCCGGCCCTCTCAGAGGGCGGCTCGCGCCGCCCGATCGTTGGGGCGCGTAGCCGCCTCTAACCCTGCCGCACCGGCAGCGGGACAGCGGACTTCATGGCACAGCACATCGGCATCGGTATCGGCGCGGGCCTCGTCTCCGCACTCCTGTTCGGGGTGCTGCTGAAGGCGACCCCGCTCGCGATCCTGCTCTACCTCGTGGCGCCGCTGCCGATCCTGATCGTCGGCCTGGGCTGGAGCCACAAGGCCGCGCTCGCCGCGGCCGCCGCCGGCAGCCTCGCGCTGGTCCTGGTGATCGCACCCTTCATGGGATTGGCCTTCGCGGCCTACATCGCCCTGCCCGCCTGGTGGCTCGCCTACCTCACGCTCCTCGGGCGCGAGACGCGGGCGGGCCTCGAATGGTACCCGACCGGCCGCCTGCTCGGCTGGATCGCCGCCACGGCCGCCCTCGCCTTCATCGCCATCGCTGTCCTGTCCTCGCCGAACCACGCCACCTTCGACGCGCAGCTGCGCGGCCTCGCCCAGACCCTGGTCCAGACGCGGCTGCCCGCCACCCGCCCGTCCGTCGAGCCCCCGCGCACCGGGACTCCGCGCGCCGACGCGCCCTCGACCGGCAGCGAGGCGGCCGGCAGGGACGGGACGACCGCGTCCGATCCGGCTCCGCAGGCCGATGCCGATCCGGCGGACGTCACGCGGGCCGAGGTGGCGGACGCCCTCGCCCGCGTCGTGCCCGCCTTCGCGGCCAACGGCCTCGCGCTGCTCCTGGCCTTCTATCTCTGGGCCTCGGCCCGGATCGTGAAGATCTCCGGACGCCTGCCGCGGCCCTGGCCTGACATCCCGTCCACCGCCATGCCGCGCAGCACGCTCGTGGCGGTCGCGGCGGCCGTCGCGATGTGCTTCGCGCCCGGCTACGTCGGCGTGTTCGGGGTCGCGCTCCTCGGCGCGTTCAGCGCGGCCTTCGCGCTCCAGGGGCTCGCCGCTTTCCACGACCGCTCGCGCGGCCGGCCGGGGCGCGGGCTCATGCTGTTCGGCATGTACCTGATCCTGTTCGTGACCCAGGGCATCGCTCTGGTCGCCCTCACCCTGTTCGGCCTCGCCGACACAGCCCTCGACCGCCGACGTCCCAAGGGCGATCCGGCGCCGTGAGACCCCGGCCCGCGTGGCCGAACACCTGAAGGAGAAAGACCATGGAAGTGATCCTGCTCGAGCGCGTGGCCAAGCTCGGCCAGATGGGCGAGACCGTGAATGTTCGCCCGGGCTTCGCCCGCAACTTCCTGCTCGCCCGCGGCAAGGCGCTGCGCGCGACGGAAGCCAACAAGAAGCACTTCGAGGCCCAGCGCGCCCAGCTCGAGGCCCGCAACCTCGACCGCAAGAAGGACGCGGAGGTCGTCGCCGAGAAGCTGAACGGCCAGAGCTTCATCCTGATCCGGCAGTCGGGCGAGACCGGCGTGCTCTACGGCTCGGTCTCGACCCGCGACCTCGCCGAGGTCGTCTCGAAGGAGGGCTTCACGGTGGATCGCGGTCAGTTCACCCTGAACCAGCCGATCAAGACGCTCGGCCTGCACACGGTCCCGGTGGTGCTGCACCCCGAGGTCGAGGTCGAGATCACCGTCAACGTCGCCCGCAGCCCCGAGGAGGCCGAGCGCCAGGCCCGCGGTGAGTCGGTCACCGAGCGCGAGGCGTTCAACCTCGACGACCTCGGCCTCGAGGTCGGTCAGGCGCTGGCCGATGCCGGCGAGGGTGCCGACGACCGCGGCTGATCCCGGTTCGAGGTCCCGGCCAGCCAACCGGCCGGCCGGGCGGCGGGGTCCTTGCCCGCCGTGTATACCGGTGAACACTGGGGATGATTGCCCCCGAGGCTTGACACGTTCCAGTTTTGTTCCAGCATGGACGCCCGTCGCTCGCGAGAGTCGGCGGGCGTCCGCTTTTCCGCGCCCCGGCCCGGGAGAACCGGCCGTCGGCTAGGCTTCGGTAACCATACCGGGGTCAAGGTCGTGCGGTGTGATCCTGGCGCGCCCGCCGCGGCGCCTGATACGGAGTCGTCCGCCGATGGCCCTGCCCAATGCGCTCACGGCCAAGCTCGAAGCGGTCCAGGCCGAGTACCGCGTCGCCCCGCACAACATCGACGCGGAGCAGGCGCTGCTGGGCGCGATCCTGGTGAACAACGACGCCTATTACCGGGTGTCGGACTTCCTGCTGGCCGAACACTTCATGGAGGATGCCCACCAGCAGATCTTCACAGTGGCAGCGTCCCTGATCAAGGCCGGCAAGCTCGCCACGCCCATCACCATGAAGACCTATCTGGGCGACGCCGATTTCGGCGGCCAGACGGTCATGCAGTACCTCGCGCGACTGGCCGCCGACGCCACGACGGTGATCAACGCCGGCGAGTACGGCCGCACGATCTACGATCTCGCCATCCGCCGCCGGCTGATCGCCATCGGCGAGGACCTGGTGAACGGCGCCTACGAGGCGCCGGTGGAGGAGTCGCCCCGCGACCAGATCGAGCACACGGAGCGGCGGCTCTACGAGCTCGCCGAGGCCGGACGCTACGACGGCGGCTTCCAGAAATTCTCGGACGCGCTGACCGCCGCGGTCGACATGGCCGCCAAGGCCTACCAGCGCGACGGCAAGCTCTCGGGCATCGCCACGGGCCTGTCCGACCTCGACGCCAAGATGGGCGGCCTGCAGCCCTCCGACCTGATCATCCTCGCGGGCCGCCCGGCCATGGGCAAGACCTCGCTGGTGACCAACATCGCCTTCAACATCGCCAAGGCCTACCGCGGCGAGAAGCAGCCGGACGGCACGACCAAGACCGTGAACGGCGGCATCGTGGGCTTCTTCTCGCTGGAAATGTCGGCGGAGCAGCTCGCCACCCGCATCATCGCCGAGCAGTCGGGCGTGCCGTCCTACAAGATCCGCCGCGGCGACATCCGGCCCGAGGATTTCTACAAGATCACCGACGCCGCCCGGGACATGCAGACGATCCCGTTCTACATCGACCAGACCGGCGGCATCTCGATCGCGCAGCTCGCCGCCCGCGCCCGGCGCCTGAAGCGCCAGAAGGGCCTCGACCTCCTGATCGTCGACTACCTCCAGCTCCTCTCGGGCTCGTCCAAGCGCAGCGACAACCGCGTGCAGGAGATGACCGAGATCACCACCGGCATGAAGGCGCTGGCCAAGGAGCTGGCCGTGCCGATCATCGGCCTGTCCCAGCTCTCCCGTCAGGTGGAGAACCGCGACGACAAGCGGCCGCAGCTCGCCGACCTGCGCGAGTCGGGCTCGATCGAGCAGGACGCCGACGTCGTCATGTTCGTGTTCCGCGAGGAGTACTACGTCGGGAACAAGAAGCCTCGCGAGGGCACGGAGGAGTTCTTCGCCTGGGAGGCCGAGATGCAGCGCGTCCACGGCAAGGCCGAGGTGATCCTCGGCAAGCAGCGTCACGGCCCCACCGGCACCGTGGAACTGCAGTTCGACGCGAACATCACCCGGTTCTCGAACCTCGCGCAGACGGACCGGATCCCCGAGCAGATGTGAGCGTCGCGCCGTCCTCGGGAGCGCAGCACGCGACCCAGGCCAGCGCCCCACGGGGAGGCCACGGCGCGACACGGGCCGGCTTCGCTACGCTCGCACCGTCGCGGAAGCCGTCCGCTCATCCGGCCCCGGAACGACGTCTGGGGCATCCGGGCCTTCGTCGGCAGACGCGAACCATCGCCAAGCCCGGCCGTTGTGGGAGGGTGAGTCCCGCCGCGGCAGGAGCGACGATGAGTGAGCCGACCCCTCCGAAGATGCCGTACTGGCACGTCTACACCGATGCGGAGGGTGTGAGCCGCCAGGAGCTGTTCCACCTCGAGCGGTTCAAGTTCGAGGGGATCAACCCCGAGACCGCGCCCCAGTGGAACGACAAGATGGATCCTGCGCCGTCGGTCGTGACCTTCACGGTCCTGCCGGTCGGCTGGGTCGGCGAGTGGCACGAGAACCCGCGGCCGCAATGGATCGCGATCCTCTCGGGCCGCTGGTTCGTGGAAACGATGGACGGCCACCGGGTCGAGATGGGCCCGGGCGAGCTGATGATGGGCGAGGATCAGAACACCAAGGAACGGGATGGCAAGAAGGGCCACCTCTCCGGCACGGTGGGCGACGAGCCCTGCACGATGATCGTGACCGGGCTCCAGGTTGAGCCGACCGTCAACCAGCCCGGCCGCTTCAAGTAAGGGCGGCCCCATGGACGGCTTCGAACTCACGCAGCCGCGCTTCAAGGCATACATCCTGCCGAACGCCCCGCTGCAGAAGCTCGCCGACGGGTTCCGCTGGACGGAGGGCCCGGTCTGGTTCGGCGACCGCGACGAGCTGCTGTTCTCCGATCTTCCCAACAATCGGGTGATGCGCTGGGCGGAGTACGCCGGCCTGAGCGTCTACCGGGAGGCGGGCGACTTCGAGAACGGCCACGCCCGCGACCGCCAGGGGCGGATGCTGTCCTGCTCGCACCGCGGCCGGCGCATCCATCGGACCGAGCTCGATGGCCGCATCACCAGCCTCGTGGAGCGCTACCGCGGGCGGCAGCTGAACTCGCCCAACGACATCGTCTGCAAGTCGGACGGGACGATCTGGTTCTCGGATCCACCCTACGGCATCCAGACCGACTACGAGGGTGGCAAGCAGGAATCCGAGCTGCCCGCCGCCGTCTACCGCTTCGACCCCCGCGACGGCTCGCTGCGGGTGGTGGCCGACGATTTCCAGGGCCCGAACGGGCTCTGCTTCTCGCCCGACGAGCGGCGGCTCTACATCGTCGAGACCGGGCTGCAGTTCGACACCGACCCGCTGCAGCACGTGCGCGTGTTCGACGTGGCCGAGGACGGCAGCCTGTCGGGCGGCTCGGTGCTCTTCAAGATCGCGCCCGGCAATGCCGATGGGATCCGGTGCGACGAGCACGGCAATGTCTGGTCGAGCGCCGGGGACGGGGTCCACTGCATCGACCCCGGCGGCGAACTGGTCGGCAAGATCCTCGTGCCCGCGACGGTCGCCAACCTCACCTTCGGCGGCCGCAACAACAGCCGCCTGTTCCTCTGCGCCTCGCAGGCACTCTACGCGATCTACGTGAACGTGCGGGGGGCACCGCTCCTGTGAGCGGCATCGCTCCCCCGAGCGGCATCGCTCCCAAGAGCGGCGTGCGCGCCCTCGTCGGCTTCGGCCGCACCGTCGCGGACCTCGCCGTCACCGAAGCCTTCTACCGGGACGGGCTCGGCTTCGCGCGGATCGCTCCACCGGAACCCCTGCCCGGCGCGCAGGCGGAGGCGATGGGCCTCGCGGGCCGGCGCGCCACGCAGCTGCGCATGCGGCTCGGCGGGCAGAGCGTGACATTCATGACGGTGGATCCGCCCGGCGCGCCCTACCCGGCCGATCCAGCGGCGACGGATCCGTTCTTCCAGCACCTAGCGGTCCCGGTCCGCGACATGGGGGCCGCGGCGGCGCAGCTGGCACGGCTCGCACCGATGCCGATCAGCCGCGGCGGGCCGCAGCGTCTGCCGGCCTCCACGGGAGGCGTGACCGCCTACAAGTTCCGCGACCCCGACGGGCATCCCCTGGAGTTGATATACTTTCCCGACGGGCCCGCCGCGACCCGCTGGCGCGACGCGCCGGGCCTGTTCCTGGGAATCGACCACTCGGCGATCACCGTCACCGACCTCGACGCCACCCTGGCCTTCCTGACCGGGTCCCTGGGGCTGTGGGTGGCGGAGCGCGGCCTGAACCGCGGACCGGAGCAGGCGCGCCTCGACGGCGTCGACGATCCGCAGGTCGACGTGATCGCCCTCGAGCCTCCGGAGCCCGCGCCGCACGTGGAGCTCCTGCATTACCGCACGCCCGCGACCGAGCGGCGGCTCGTCTTCGGGCCCGCCGACCGGGCCTCCACCCGCTCCGTGTTCACCGCGGCGGACCCGCAGTCCCTCTCGCACCGCCTGCGCGAGAGCGGACAAACTCCGCTGACCTCCGCCGACGGCGCGGCCGCCTATTGCGCCGGCCCGGACGGACACGGCTTCTTGTTCGTGCGCGGCTGAGGCCGCGCTTTCGGAAGGGGGCCTCCGGGCTTGACGCGTCGCCCCTCCGGCGTCCAAGCCGGCCGCCCCGGAGGTGAGATAGATGCCGCTCCTCGCCCTGCCCTTTCCGGCCATCGATCCGGTGGCGATCGCGATCGGGCCGATCACGATCAAATGGTACGCGCTCGCCTACATCGCCGGCCTGATCGGCGGCTGGTACTACGCGCGCCGCCTCGTCATGGCCGACGGTCTCTGGGGCGTGGTGAAGCGCCCGCAGGTCGCCGACATCGACGACCTCGTCGTCTGGGTGGCGCTCGGCGTCGTGCTCGGCGGGCGGATCGGCTACGTGCTGTTCTACAATCTGCCGATGTACATCTCCGATCCGTGGGAGATCCTGGCGATCCGCAACGGCGGCATGTCGTTCCACGGCGGCTTCATCGGGGCGATCCTGGCCTTCGTGCTGTTCGCCCGCGGCAAGGGCCTCAACGCCTACACGCTCCTCGATATCGGCGCCGTGGTGGTGCCGATCGGCCTGTTCTTCGGCCGGATCGCCAATTTCGTGAACGGCGAGCTCTGGGGCCGGGTCGCGCCGGACTTCCCCTACGCGATCGTGTTCCCGAGCGGCGGGCCGCTGCCGCGCCACCCGAGCCAGCTCTACGAGGCGGCCACCGAGGGCCTGCTGCTGTTCATCGTGATGGCGCTCAGCGTCCGCCGGTTCGGCTTCCGCAAGCCGGGGCTCCTCGGCGGCATCTTCGTCCTCGGCTACGCGCTGGCCCGGACCTTCTGCGAGTTCTTCCGCGAGCCGGATCGCCAGCTCGGCTTCCTGTTCGGCGACCATGTTGGTCCGATGGGCGGCGGCGTGACCATGGGCATGCTGCTGTGCGTGCCGATGATGATCGTCGGCCTCACCTACATCGTGCTGGCCGCGACCGGCCGGACACGTCCCCGCCATCCCGTCGAGGCGCCGGCGGCCGAGGCGGCCCGCAAGGCGGCCGTCGAGGCGTGACACCGCTCGGAGCCGAGATCGCGGCGCTGATCCGCCAGAACGGGCCGATCGGTGTCGACCGCTACATGGCCCTCTGCCTCGGGCACCCGGTCCACGGCTACTACCGCACCCGCGATCCCCTGGGCGCCCAGGGCGACTTCACCACCGCGCCCGAGATCAGCCAGATGTTCGGCGAGCTGCTCGGTGCCTGGACAGCCTACGTCCGCGGCTCGATCGGGGCGCCGGATCCGCTCCTCCTGGTGGAGCTGGGGCCCGGCCGCGGCACGCTGATGGCGGACGCGCTGCGCGCCTTGCGGGCGGCGCTCCCCGGGGTGCGCGTGGCACCGCACCTCGTCGAGACGAGCCCGGTGCTGCGGGCCGCGCAGGCCCGCGCCCTCTCCGGGACCGGCGCCGTGTGGCACGACAGCGTCGAGACGCTGCCCGAGGGGCCCACGATCATCCTGGCCAACGAGTTCTTCGACTGCCTGCCGGTGCGCCAGTTCGAGCGCCGGCCGTCGGGCTGGCACGAGCGGCAGATCGGCCTCGATCCGGCGGGCGGTCTCGCCTTCGGCCTGTCGCCGGAGCCGGTCCCGGGCCTCGTGGCGGACGGCCCGGACGGCGCGCTGATGAGCGTGCCGGCGGCCGGCCTCGCGCTGATCCGCGCGCTGGCCCGACGGCTGATTTCCGGTGGCGGCGCCCTGCTGGTCGTCGATTACGGCCATGTCCGCCCGGGCTTCGGCGACACCCTCCAGGCGCTGGCAGGACATCGTTTCGCCGACCCGCTGGCGGAGCCCGGCGAGGCGGATCTGACGCATCACGTCGATTTCGCCGCCCTCGCCCAGGCGGCCCGGGCCGAGGGCGCAGCGATCCACGGTCCGGTCGATCAGGGTGACTTCCTGGCGGCGCTCGGCCTCGGCGCCCGTGCCGAGCGGCTGAGGGCACGGGCCAATCCGGCGCAGGTCACCGCGATCGATGCGGCCGTCACCCGCCTGACCGATCCGGGCCGGGGCGGCATGGGCAGACTGTTCAAGATGCTGGCGGTGAGCGGCCCGTCCCTCGGGCCGCTCCCGGGATTTCCGGCGCCCTGAGCCGCCGGGAAGGTCCTCGGCCCCGAACGGGGTCGGGATCGCTCAGCCGAAGGAGCCGAAGCCGGAATCGGTCTGGCTGGCGGGCCGCGGCGTCGGCGGCGCGGGCGGGTTGAGGTCGGTCGGGTCGAAGGCGGCGGGCTCTCCCGTGACGGGGTGGGCAGGCGCGCTCGGGATCCGGGGCTCTTCGGCCTCGGGCGTCTCGGGCAGGGCGTCGGTCTCGATCCCTCGTGACATTGCGATCCTTCTCAAGGCGGAGCCGGATCGGCTCCATACTGCAATGCAGCAAGAATCTGACGCTTGAACGACATCGTCAAGGGTCCGCCCTTGCGCTATCGGGGCGCGACAGGGGCAAGCGCGAGGCCGACCGTGACCGCAGGCATGTTCATCGAGGCGCCGGAACTCTCCGCCCACGCGGGCATGCGCCACGCCTTCTTCACCCGCGTCGGCGGGGTCTCGGAGGGCCTGTACGCGTCGCTCAACGGCGGCCTCGGCTCGCAGGACGCGCCGGAGCGCGTCGCCGAGAACCGGGCGCGGATGTGCGCGCGGCTCGGCCTGCCGCCGGACCGGCTGGTGAGCCTGTATCAGGTCCATTCGGCCGAGGTGGTCACCGTCGAGGCGCCCTTCGCGGCGGAGCGGCCGAAGGCCGACGCCATGGTGACGCGGGTACCGGGCCTGGCGCTCGGCATCGCCACCGCGGATTGCGGGCCGATCCTGTTCGCGGACCCCGAGAACGGCGTCGTCGGCGCGGCCCATGCCGGCTGGAAGGGGGCGCTCACCGGCGTGATCGGCGCGACCGTGTCGGCGATGGAGGCGCTCGGGGCGCGGCGGAGCCGGATCGTCGCCGTCCTGGGACCGACGATCGGGCAGGCCTCCTACGAGGTCGGCCCGGACTTCGTCGCGCGGTTCCGGAGCGACGCCCCCGGCATGGAGCGCTTCCTCGGCCCCGGCACGCGGCCCGGACACGCGCAGTTCGACCTCCCGGGCTTCATCCTGGCCCGGCTGGAAGAGGCCGAGATCGGTGAGGCTACCGCCCTGAACCTCTGCACCTACGCGGATCCCGAGCGGTTCTACAGCTACCGGCGGACCACCCATCGCGGCGAGGCGGATTACGGCCGTCTCATCTCCGCGATCGCGCTCGTCCCCTAACCGCGCGGTTCCTCACGATGCGGGGGTGCGACACTTTGTCGACCGCGAGACCGAAAAAAGCGTAGCCGTAAATGAACCTTGGCCATTCGGCCGCGTTCAGGGGTTAAGGTACCGGGGAAAACGGCGGGTTGCCACAAGGGGCCGCGAGAGCGGTCGGCGACACCGCGGAGCGCAAAGCAACCCTGGAACCGCTGGAACGCAGCCAGACCCGGTTCCGCAACCGTTCCCGCGACGGACGGCGCGGACCACCAGTGAGGACCAGATCATGAAATCCATGCTCCGTGTGACCACGGCCCTCGCGGGCGTCGCCTTCGCCGGCTCGGCCTTCGCGGCCGACCTGCCGCGCCGCGCCGCCCCGCCGCCGGTGTTCACCCCCGTCCCGGTCTTCACCTGGACCGGCGCCTACTTCGGTATCAACGCCGGCTACGCCTTCGACGCCAGCGACCGCAACACCGGCAACACCTTCGCGGTGCCCTTCCCCTACGCCGCCCCCGGCACCGTCGCCTCCTTCCGCAACCGCAGCCAGGACGGCTTCTCCGGCGGTGGCCAGATCGGCTACAACTGGCAGATCACCCCGGGCTCCGGCGTCGTGATCGGCGTCGAGGCCGACGCCCAGTACCTCGACTTCGGCCGCAACCGGAACAACGCCTTCGTCTCCGGCGCCGTCGCCCCCGGCTACTACCTCACCGACCCGCGCGGCCTCTCCAGCCTCGACTTCTTCGGCACCGTGCGCGGCCGCCTCGGCTACGCCTTCGACCGCACCCTCGTGTACGGCACCGGCGGCTTCGCCTACGGCTCGGGCAGCGCCGACCGCTCCTTCGGCGGCTACGCCGGCAACGACAGCTTCCGCACCGGCTGGGCCGCCGGCGGCGGCATCGAGTACGCCCTGCCCACCGACTCGTTCCTGAACTTCTTCCGCTCCTCGGCCGTGACGCTGAAGGTCGAAGGCCTGTACGTGAACCTCGATCGCGGCACCCGCAACCAGGGCGCGTTCGTCATCAACGCCGCCAACAACTTCCCGGTCGTCTACAGCGGCGTCGGTCGCCGCGACGACCAGTTCGCCGTCGTCCGCGCCGGTCTGAACTACAAGTTCGGCACGTTCTAGGATCGCGCGGCCGCGGCCGCGCCCCACCGTCGACATGCGGGAAGCCCGGCCGGCAGGTCGGGCTTCTCGCTTTTCGGGGTCGGCGGATGAAGTTTTCGCAATCCCCCTGACAAAGCGTCGCCGCGCACCCATGTCCTAGCTGCCATGCGGCGCGTTCGGGCCCGCGGGTGAGATTCGAGGAGGACGACTCCATGAACAGCGAAGAACGCGACGTCATTTCGGGAATCTTCCAGCGGCTGGAGCAGGCGCAGACCCAGCCCCGCGACGCGGAGGCGGAGCGCTTCATCGCCGACAAGCTCCGCGCGCAGCCCTACGCACCCTACGCGATGGCGCAGCTGATCTACGTGCAGGAAGAGGCGATCAAGAGCCTGAACCAGCAGCTGGAGCAGGCCCGCAGCCAGGCGGCCTCGGCCCAGCCCTCCGGGGGCGGCGGCTTCCTGTCGAGTATCTTCGGCGGCGGCAGCCAGCAGCGCCAGGAGCCGCAGCCCGGCTACGGGCAGCCGCGTCCGGGTGGCCAGCCCTGGGGCAACCAGGGCGGCGCGCCGCAGGGTTACCCGCAGCAGGGCTACCCGCAGCAGGGCGGCTACCCGCAGCAGCAGGGCGGCCCGTGGGGCGGCCAGCCCCAGGCCCCGGCGCGCGGCGGCGGCTTCATGGCGACGGCGCTGCCCATGGCGGCCGGCGCGGCGGGCGGCATGCTCCTCGGCAGCGCCCTGTCGAACGCCTTCGCGGGCGGCCATTCGAGCCTCGGCAGCGCCGCGGCGGCCGGCCTCGGCGGCGGTGGGGGCGAGACCATCGTCAACAACTACTACGGCGACGGCGGCAACCAGGATCTCGGCTCGGCCCTCGACAACAGCGGCAGCGACCTGGGCGGGTTCCAGGACGCCGGCTACAGCGATCCGGGCGGTGATTTCGGCGGCGACCTCGGCGGCGGCGACGACAGCGACTGGACCTGATCGGCGCTGACATCGAGCGGAAGGCCCGGTCGCGTCAGGCGCGGCCGGGCCTTCTCCGTATCGGCGGGTTCGATCCGCGACGGCGCGCGCGTCGGGCGCTCAGAGCACCTCGACCCGGGTTCCGACCGGCACGCGGTCGTAGAGGTCGATGACGTCGTCGTTCATCATCCGAATGCAGCCCGACGAGACCGACTGCCCGATCGTGTTGGGCTCGTTCGTCCCGTGGATGCGGTAGAGCGACGAGCCGAGGTAGAGGGCGCGGGCGCCCAGCGGGTTCTCCGGGCCGCCGGCCATGTGGCGCGGCAGATCGGGACGACGGGCGAGCATCTCGGCCGGCGGCGTCCAGTCCGGCCACTCCGCCTTGCGGCTGACCGTCTTGAGACCGCTCCAGGCGAAGCCGGGGCGGCCGACGCCGATCCCGTAGCGCAGCGCGCGCTGCCCCGCCTGCACGAGGTAGAGATGCTTGCCGGCGGTGTCGATCACGATCGTGCCGGGCTTCTGCCGCCCCGCGAAGGCGACTTCCTGGCGCTGATACTCGGGCGGGACTGCGCGGCCGATCCGCCCCGGATCCGCCTGGGGCGCACCGGAGGCGGCCGCGGGCGGCGCGCCGTAGGGCTGCGGGGCACCGTAGGGCTGCCCGTAGGACTGGCCGTACGCCTGCCCGTACGCCTGCCCGTACGCCTGCCCGTAAGCTTGGGCAGGCTCCGGCTCGACCGGCACCAGCTCGCCGGAATAGGCGGCGACCCGCTGCTGCGGCGCGGCGCGCTGCGGCCAGCCGCGCCCGGCGCCGCCGGCGCTGCCGGTGACGAGGTACTCGATGAGGCCGCCGCCGTAGCCGCCCTCGGCGTAGCGCGCCTGCTGCGCCCGGGCGGGGCCGCACAGCACGAACGCGGCCGCAGCCACCCCCATTCCCAGACGGACTGAACGCCGCATCGCCGCATGCTCCCGAGCCGGAGCCCCTGCTCCCGGCCCGCGAACGATCCCGTCACATTTTACCGAATCGGGTGAACGAACGTGGTGAATCGTCTCCGCGGCCCGGCCTCTCCCCGGCCCGTCGCCGCCAGCGTGAATCGGCGGTTAAGCTTGGCGGCACCGCCCGGCCTCACCCCGGAGCGGGCGGAGCCCGCCGGAAGAAGCTCGGCAGTCACAGTCCGCTAACCGTTATGGTAGACAGTCTCGGCGACGGAACCCGAACGCTCACGCCCGGACGATGACCCAGAAGCGCTATCGCATCGAAGACAGTCTCGGGCTTCCCGCGGCTCCCCCTCCCGGGCCGGGGGCGTCCGCCTCGAGCGAGCGCCTGGAGGAGATCTTCAACGCCATCCAGGACTTGCGCCGCGTCACGCAGATGAGCGCGAGCGAGACCATCGAGTCGTGCCGGCGCGAGCTGCACGAGGCGCTGGCGATGCGCACCGAACTCGACGTGATGAAGGAGGCGATCACCCGCACCAAGTCGGAGCTGGCGACGCTTCACCGGACCGAGAATACCGGCAAGGGCATGCGCCGGGCGGCCGACGAGCTCGACGCGGTGGTCGACTCCACGGAGCGCGCCACCACGCAGCTCCTCGGCGCGGTCGAGGAGATCGAGAGCCACGCCGGCATGCTCAACGCTGCGACGCTGCCGCCCGGCATGAAGCCGCACGTCGACGTGATCCTCGAGCGCGTGATCACCGCCTACGAGGCCTGCAACTTCCAGGACCTGACCGGCCAGCGGATCACCAAGATCGTCGGCGTGATGAAGTTCATCGAGGAGCATCTCGACCGGCTGATCGCCACGTGGTCGGAGCTCGACAGCTTCAAGGAACTCATCACCGTCATGCCGGTGCCGACCTCCCTGGACGACGAGAGCTCGCTCCTCAACGGGCCGAAGCTCGACCACGACGTCGGTCACGTGGATCAGAGCGACATCGACTCGCTGTTCGACTGATTGATCGGACCGGGCGCGCGATTTTTGTCGCCGCCCCCGTCCCCCTGGCGGTCCGGAGCGCTTAGATCTGCGGTATGAGCCGCAGAGCCCTCTCAGACCTGCCCCCCGACACCTTCGACGACGGCCGCGACGCCGAGCGGGACGAGACCGTCGACGAGCCGGAAGCCGAACTCCCCGACACGGAGACGCCGGAGATCGACTTCGATTTCGAGCCGGGCGCCGTCCAGGCCGGCACGGAGGTGATCCGCCGGTTCTGGTCGACCCTGCCGTCGTCGCCCGGCGTCTACCGGATGTTCGACCATCGCGGCGACGTCCTCTACGTCGGCAAGGCCAAGAACCTGAAAGCGCGGGTCGGCTCGTACGCGCGGGGCCAGGCGCACTCGAACCGCATCGCCCGGATGATCTCGCAGACGGCGGCGATGGAGTTCGTCACCACCGCGACCGAGACCGAGGCGCTCCTCCTCGAGGCTAACCTCATCAAGCAGCTGAAGCCCCGCTTCAACGTGCTGATGCGGGACGACAAGTCGTTCCCCTACATCCTGGTCACCGACGACGGCCCCGCCCCGCAGATCGTCAAGCACCGGGGGGCCCGGCGCCGGAAGGGCAACTATTACGGCCCCTTCGCCAGCGTCTGGGCGGTGAACCGGACGGTGAACGCGCTGCAGCGCGCCTTCCTGCTGCGCACCTGCACCGACAGCTACTACGAGAACCGCACCCGGCCCTGCCTGCTCTACCAGATCAAGCGCTGCTCCGGCCCTTGCACGAACGAGATCGGGCCCGAGGACTACGCCGCGATGGCGGATTCCGCGCGGGCGTTCCTCGCGGGCAAGTCGAACGCCGTGAAGGACCGGATGCGCGCCGAGATGCAGGCGGCGTCCGAGGCGATGGAGTTCGAGCGTGCCGCCCGGTTCCGCGACCGCATCGCAGCCCTGTCGGCGATCCAGGGGGTGCAGGGGGTCAACACCCAGGGTGTGGAAGAGGCGGATGTGTTCGCCCTCGACGAGCAGGCCGGCCAGTTCTGCATCGAGGTGTTCTTCTTCCGGAACTTCCAGAACTGGGGCAACCGCGCCTATTTCCCGAAGGCCGACCGGACCATGACGCCCGACGAGGTGCTGGGCTCGTTCATCGGCCAGTTCTACGACGACAAGCCCGCGCCCCGGACGGTGCTGACGAGCCACGCGATCGAGGACGCGGAGCTGGTGGCGGCGGCCCTGTCGAGCCGGGTGGAGTACCGCGTCGAGATCCACCGGCCGAGCCGCGGCGAGCGGAAGAACCTCGTCGACTACGCCCAGCGCAACGCCAAGGAGGCGCTGGCCCGGCGCCTCGCCGACACGGCCTCGCAGGGCAAGCTGCTCGCGGCGCTCGGCCAGGCCTTCGGGCTCGACGGCGCACCCCGCCGGATCGAGGTCTACGACAACTCGCACATCATGGGCACGAACGCGGTCGGCGGCATGATCGTCGCCGGCCCGACGGGCTTCATGAAGGCGCATTACCGCACGTTCAACATCAAGTCCGAGGATCTCACGCCCGGCGACGATTACGGCATGATGCGCGAGGTGCTGCAGCGGCGCTTCAAGCGGCTCGCGAAAGAGGCGCCGCGCACCGAGCGCGAGGCGGCCGCATCCGCGGGCGAGGGCGAGGTGCCGGAGCCGGTGCCCGCGCCGGCGGAGGAGAGCGATGCGTTCCCGGCCTGGCCGGATCTCGTGCTGATCGACGGCGGCAAGGGCCAGCTCGAGGCCGCGCGGGCGGCGCTGGAGGAGGTCGGCGTGGCGGGCGTTCCCCTGGTCGGCGTCGCCAAGGGCCGCGACCGCGATGCCGGCCGCGAGACGTTTTTCGTGCCCGGCCGCCTCCCCTTCAAGCTTCCGCCGCGCGACCCGACGCTCTACTTCGTGCAGCGGCTCCGCGACGAGGCGCACCGCTTCGCCATCGGCAGCCATCGGGCCAAGCGGAAGCGAGAGATGGTGAAGAATCCCTTGGACGAGATCGCCGGCATCGGCCCGAGCCGCAAGCGCGCGCTCCTGCACCATTTCGGGACCGTGAAGGCGATCCAGCGCGCCGCCTTCGAGGATCTGGCCAGGACCCCGGGCGTGAACGCCGCCACAGCGCGGGCGGTCTACGACTTCTTCCATGCCGGCGCCTGAGAACCCGGCCGCGATGGCCGAGGCAGACTCAGAGGCGTTGACGCCCGGGCCCCGCTCTGATTTCACCCCTGCGATGAACGCCGTCCTTCCCCGACGACGGTCGCCGGCCTGGACGCTCGCGAATTGCCTGACCTACGGGCGCCTCGTTGCCGTGCCGGTGATGGTCGCGCTGCTGTTCTGGCCCGAATCCCACACGGCGCGGTGGACGGCGCTGGGGGTGTTCGTCGCGGCCGCGATCACCGACTACCTCGACGGCTACGTCGCCCGCACCTACCACCAGAGCTCGGCGCTCGGCCGGATGCTCGATCCGATCGCCGACAAGCTCCTCGTCTCGGCCTGCCTGCTGATGCTGGCGGCGGACCACACCATCGTCGGTTCGAACATCTGGGCGGCGATCGTGATCCTGTGCCGCGAGGTGCTGGTCTCCGGCCTGCGCGAGTATCTGGCGGAGCTGAAGGTCGGCGTGCCGGTCAGTCGGATCGCCAAGTGGAAGACCACCGTGCAGCTCCTGGCGCTCGGCTTCCTGGTGGCCGGCCCGGCGGGCGAGACGGTGCTCCCGGGAACCGAGGCGATCGGCCTGACGCTCCTGTGGCTCGCCGCCGCGCTCACGCTGTGGACCGGCTGGGACTACATGCGGGCCGGGATCAAGCACGTCATCGACGATCCGCGCTGACGGATCCGCCTCCGGGACGCGCGGTCCCTGCCCTGTCTCCGGTACGGTGATGCGATGAAGCTCGTCTATTTCGCCTGGGTCCGCGAGCGGATCGGCCGCTCCGAGGAGGAGCTGGCGCCGCCGCCGGAGGTCGCCACCGTCGCCGATCTGGTCGGGTGGCTCCGGGGCCGCGGCGAGGAGTACGCCTACGCCTTCGAGGATCCGGGCGTCGTCCGCGCCGCGATCGACCGGGCCCATGCCAAGCCGGACGCGCCGATCGCGGGTGCCCGCGAGATCGCCTTCTTCCCGCCGATGACGGGCGGCTGAGAACCGGCCGCGCCGCGCACGTAGTCCGCCGGGGTTGCAACGGGTCGGCTTCCGCGGACATTGGCGCCGTCGCTCCGGCTGCCCGTCAGCCGAACGGCGCGCGGGCCGAGCCGAGTTTTTTACGGGTTCGGCCCGCCTCGGGACGCCACAATCCGCGGAACGCCCAAGCTGGCATTGCCGTTACCCGCTACCGAAATCGGTATTGGAGTTTCAGCATGCGCATGACCTTGCTCGCGACCGCCGCCCTGTTGAGCCTCGGCGCCGCCGCGCAGGCCCAGACCACCGTCATCGAGCGCGACCGACCGGCCGTCGTCGTCGATCGCCCGGCGAGCGAGTCGAAGTCCGTGACCGTCCATGACCACGGCGACGGCTGCGTCACCAAGACGGTGCGCAAGGAGAACGACATGGGCGATACGAAGACCGTGAAGAAAGAGAGCTGCGACTGAGGCACGCGAGCGGGTCGGGCCGGAGCGCGGTCCCGCGCGCCCAGCCCGGCCAGGCCCCTGCGCGTCTTCGGTTCAGCGCCAGCCCGCGTCGATGAAGTACGGGTGGCCGGTGCACATGCGCGCGTCGTCCGAGGCCAGGAACAGGACCAGCGCGGCGACGTCGGCCGGCTGGATCCGCCCGTCCAGGCATTGCGCGGCGACGATCTCCGCCTCGCCCTCCGGCGTGTACCATCGCTCCTGGCGGGGCGTCTGAACGTTGCCGGGCACGACCGTCGCCACCCGGATGTTGTCGCGACCGAGGTCGCGGGCCAGGGCGCGTGTCATCCCCTCGATCGCCGCCTTGGCGGTCTGGTAGAGCGGCATCTCCCTGAGCCCGAGATGCCAGCTGATCGATCCGAAGTTGAGGATCACGCCGCCGCCGGCGCGCTGCATGGCCGGGACCGCCGCCTGGGCGGCGAAGAACAGGTGGCGCAGGTTCACCGCCATCCGGTCGTCCCAGTAGGCGGGCGTCACGTCCGCGAGGGCGTGGCGGTCGTCGTTGCCGGCATTGTTGATCAGGACGTCGAGCCCGCCCAGGGCCGCGTCGGCCTCGGCGACCAGCGCGCGGACCGCGTCGACATCGGTCAGGTCGCAGCGCCGGTAGAGCGGGGCGTGCGCGGCGCCGGGCCCGAGACGGGCCACCACGGCGCGGGCCGCATCGTCCGCGATATCGCAGAACAGGACGCGGGCCCCCTGCTCGACGAAGGCCTCGACCAGCCCCGCGCCGATGCCCGAGGCGCCGCCGGTCACGAGGACGCGCTTGCCGGCGAGGCTCGGATACCGCGCGCGCTGATCCGGCTGCGCCGCCATCGGACCTCCTCGAGGTTTTAAGGTAGACCGGAACTTGTCTGAGTTTACCACGGTGGCCGGCCGCCGCAACGGTGGCGGGGCCGCCTGAGATTCGCGAAACGTTAACGGTTCGCGAATGACATCGTCGGGTCTTCTAGAAAGGAACACCCGATGCCCCTGCGCCTGGAACTCAAGCCGTTCGAGCGGCTGATCATCAACGGCGCGCTGCTGCGCAACGGCGACCGCCGCTCGACCTTCCTGATCGAGACGCAGTGCAAGTTCCTGCGCGAGAGCGAGATCATCACGGAGAGCGAGGCCGACACGGCCTGCAAGCGTCTCCACCTGACGCTGACGGTCATCTACCTCGCCGACGACCCCACACAGAGCATCGACCTGTTCTTCCGGCAAGCCACCGACCTGCTCGGGCTGGCGCCGGCCGCGGCCGGGCAGATCGCCGCGATCGCGCAGGCCGTCGAGGCCGGCGAGTATTACCGATCGCTCAAGCTGAGCCGCAAGCTCGTCGAGTGGGAGGCCGCCGGCTCGGCATCGCAGGCCGTCGTGCCGGACCAGGCGGCCGCTCCCTGATGGGAGAGCCCGGCCTCAGCCGGGATTGCCCTGAAGACCGGCGGCGATGTGATTGTTGATCGACACCAGCGTGGCGATCTTCTCGGGCGTCGGCGCGATCATGGTGTCGATGCAGCTCTGGAGCACGAACACGCCCAGGCGGCCGACGCCCTGCTTCACGTCGGCGGGGAGCGGGTTCACGTCGGACGTCGCCTCGGAGGTCAGCAGCGTCCAGACCCGCTGGTTGAACGTCAGGGCCTCGTTGATGCGTCCGGCATCGCCGCTGGCGAGCCCCTGACTGGCGCCGATGAGCTTCTGTGCGGCCTTCAGCAGCACGGCGGATTCGGCCTCGCGGGGCGACAGCGCGCTGTGGGAAGTCTTGGCGTAGGCGTTGGCGGCGTAGTTCATCGGCGGTCCAGCCCCGTCGTCGGGCCTGCCACTGAGGCAAGCTAGCGCGTAGCTGTCGCAGACCAGGAGTTAAAAGCGCGTGAGCACCGCGTCCGCCATGATCCCGCCGGGTTGGTTATCGACGACGCTCTGCGGCCGAAAGAAACCGGCCCCCGGATCCCGACCCCGATGTTGAATTTCGTTCTCGGAACTGTTGCCGGCGGCCTGATCGCCTGCGTGCTGACCATCGCGGCGGCGCGGCAGCCCGAAGTTCAGTCCCGACTCGGTCTGATACCGGCGGCGCCCGCGACGCTGGCGGCCGTCACGAAGCCGGTCGAGCACGATTGCGGACGACGGACGGAGCCGGCCCCGAAGATCGGCTCCCAGGAGATGCTGTTCAACCGCCAGAGGTTTTGGTCGGTCGCGCCGTAATCAGAACGTGCCGATCAGCATCAGCAGCATCGTCGTGGCGACGGTGGTGCTGACGAAGCCGCAGAGGGCGGCCGCGAAGGACGGACCGGTGCGGGTGACGGCGGGCTCGATGTCGTTCGGGAGCGTGGCGGGGGTCATCGGCGCAGAACCTTCTCGGCGACCAGCGTCGCGCGTGTCGCGGTGATGCTTCAGGAACGGGACGTCCGAGGTGCGATCGCGCACCCGGTCAGTCGCAGCGGTTGATTTTCTTGGCGATCCGCAGACCCCGCAGCTCGCTGCGGAGATCGATGGCCACGACACCCTCGCCGCATCGCTCGAACGCGTCGCGGGCATCGTCGTAGCGGTCGCCCACCTCGTCGAGCGTGTCGCAGACGCGGTCGTGGTTGCCCAGGCGGGCTTCCTGACGCGCCTGGAAGCGCAGGGCGTTCGCCTCGTCGACCTTGCGCTGGGCTTCGATGCAGGACGGCAGGGCCGACGCGGCGGAAGTCAGGGCGAGGCCTGCCAGAAGGCTGGCGAGGCAGCGGGTCAGAGTGACCGACTTGGCACTCACGGGAACACTCACACACGGTTTGTGATGGCAGATCCGCGGGCGGACCTGCCGGGTTTCTCGGAGCGGCTCAGATCCACTCCCTCTCTGTCCGCTGAAACAGTGAAGCTGACGTGAAAGTTCCGCCCCGAATCACGCCTTCCGGCGCAGGCGGGAGGTCAGGATTACCGAGAGTTGCACGGGGGCCGCACCCATCGGATCGACGCCGACATCGTACTGCTTCGGCATCGGCTTGAGCTTGCCGTGGCTGTGGCCGTGGAGGTTGAGAGCCCCCCGGCTCATGCCGTTCCAGGTGCGGAACGCGTAGTGGCAGAGCACCACCATCCGACCCTCGACGGCGAGTTCCGCGTAGTGCCGCACCGACGCCCAGCCGGGCGCCGTCAGCGTGTCCGGCCCGTCGTTGTTGCCGACAATCAGGTGCTTCTCGCCGTTCAGTCCGGCGAGGATCGCGCGGATCCGGTCGCCGCTCGGTCCGAGGGCGAAATCGCCGAGGTGCCAGACCGTGTCGTCGGGCGAGACCGTCGCGTTCCAGGCCGCGATCAGCCCGGCATCGTGGGCCTCGAGATCCGGATAGGGCCGGTGATCGAAGCGCAGCGCCCGCGGGTCGCCGAAATGGGTGTCGCCCGTGAAGAAGATGGTCACCGCTCTGCTCCGCCATGCCTCTGCGTCTTGCTTCAGCGTCTCGCCCCGGCGCCTCGCCTCGGCGCCTTGCCTCGGCGCCTTGCCCGGCAACGCCGCCGGATTGCCGCCGAAATCGGCCTGCGGCCGCCTTGTTCCCGCGGACCCGCGTCCGCCTGGCGCGTTGACGGCCCGCGCGGCAGGGTCGAAGCCTCCCCCGGCGAGGCGCCAGCGGGAGGGCACGGGGCATGCTGGGAACGGTGGGATTCGCGTTCCTGGCCGGCCTGCTCTCGGTGCTCTCGCCCTGCGTGCTGCCGCTGATCCCCATCGTGCTCGGGACGGCGGCAGCCGAGCATCGCCTCGGTCCGGTCGCGCTGGCAGCCGGCCTCGCCGTCGCCTTCACCGCCATCGGGCTGTTCGTCGCGACGATCGGCTTCACCGTCGGGCTGGACGGCGACGTGTTCCGGCGCGCCGGCGCGGTGCTCTTGGTGCTCCTGGGCGCGGTGCTGATGCTGCCGCGACTCCAGGCCCGGGTCGCGACGGCGGCCAGCCCGATCGGCGCCTGGGCGGAGGACCGCTTCGGCGGCGCCGGCTCCGGGGGTGTGTCCGGCCAGTTCGCCGTGGGGCTGCTGCTCGGCGCGGCCTGGAGTCCCTGCGTGGGCCCGACCCTGGGCGCGGCCTCGCTGATGGCGGCGCGGGGCGAGCGTCTCGGGGGTGTCGCCCTGACCATGCTGGCCTTCGGGATCGGCGCCGCGGCCCCGCTGATGCTCCTCGGCTTCGTCTCCCGCGAGGCGCTGCTGCGCTGGCGGGGCGGCCTCGCCGCGGCCGGCCGGGCCGCGAAGGCCGCGCTCGGCGCCGTGATGGTCGTGCTCGGCCTGCTGGTGCTGACGGGCCTCGACAAGCGGGTCGAGGCCGCGGCCGTCGCGGCCTCGCCGGACTGGCTCAACGCGCTGACAACGCGCTACTGACCCGGCGAGGCCCCCGGGTTATCCGGAACGGAGTTCAGCCATGAGCGATGCCCCCCGCCTGACCAGTCTCGCCCACGGAGGCGGATGCGGCTGCAAGCTCGACCCGGCCACCCTGCGCCAGCTCCTCGCCCAGCAGCCGGCGGCGGGCCCGTTCGAGCGGCTCCTCGTCGGCAACGAGACCGCGGACGACGCGGCGGTGTGGGAGCTCGAGGACGGCACCTGCCTCATCGCCACCACGGACTTCTTCACCCCGATGGTGGACGACCCCGTCGATTTCGGCCGGATCGCCGCGACGAACGCCATCTCGGACGTCTACGCCATGGGCGGCCGGCCGCTCTTCGCGCTGGCGATCCTCGGGATGCCGCTGGGCAAGATCGACCCGGAGGTGGTCGCGCGGATCCTGCGCGGCGGCGCGGAGCAATGCGCCGAGGCCGGCATCCCGGTCGCGGGCGGCCACTCGATCGACGCGCCGGAGCCGATCTACGGTCTCGCGGTGATCGGAACCTGCCGCCGCGAGGCGGTGCGGCGCAACGCCGACGCGGTGGCCGGCGACGCCGTCCTGCTCACCAAGGCTCTCGGGGTCGGGGTCTACTCGGCGGCGATCAAGCGGGCGACCCTCGACGAGGCCGGCTACCGCGACTTCATCGCGACCACGACGCTGCTCAACCGGATCGGAACCGACCTCGCCGCCGATCCCGCCGTGCACGCCCTCACCGACGTCACCGGCTTCGGCATCCTCGGGCACGGCCTGGAGATCGCCCGCGGCGCCGGCCTCACGCTCGCCCTCGAGGCCGACGCCCTCCCGCTGCTGCCGCAGGCGGAGGCGCTGGCGCGCGCCGGCGCCGTCACCGGCGCCTCGCACCGCAACTGGGCGGCGTTCGGCGAGGCGGTGGACCTGCCCGCCGACCTCCCCGAGTGGCGCCGCCACCTCCTGACCGACCCGCAGACCTCGGGCGGCCTGCTGGTGACCTGCTCGGCCGACCGCGCCGACGCGATCCTGGCGCGCGTCCGGGCGGCCGGTTACCCGGCGGCCGCCCGGATCGGCCGGATCGAGCCCGGCCCGGCACGGATCCGCGTGGCGGCCTGAGGCACCGCCCGATCCGAGAGGCAATCTTCAACCTTCCCGTCCAATCTGCCGCCCCGCACGAGACCCGAGCCGCCGCCAGAGCCGCCTTGACCGACGCCGCAGACATGTCACCGCCCGCCCACGGCGTCGTCGGCTGGCCGCTCGGGCGCCGCGCCCACGCGCCGTCCCGCCCCGGGTCGCTGCCCGACGGGCGTCCGTGGCCGCGGATCCGCGTCGTGACGGTGGCCCGCGCGGATGCCGCCCTGGCCGGGACCGTGGCGTCGGTTCTGCGCCAGGGCTACCCGGAGGTGCGGCACGACGTGCTGGACCCGACGGCCGGCCGCGCGGCCGCGGCGCGGGTTTTGGCGGATCCCGACCCGGAGCTTCTGTTCTGGCTCCGCGCCGGCGACCTGCTCGCGCCGGGCGCGCTGACCGCCCTGGCGCTGGAGGCCGCGCTCACCGGCGCCGACGCGGTGGCGGGGCTGCGCGTCCTGTTCGACGCCGCCGTCCGCGGCCTCGACGGCCCTGGGGTCGCGGAGGACGCGCAAGGTCCGGTGCCGGCGGCAGACGGCATTCTCTGGCGGCGGGGCGCCCTCGCGGCCGGCGCGCCCCTCGATGCCGACGGCATGCTCGACGCCGCCTCCGCCTGGTCGACGATTCCCGAGAACCGGCGCAGTCTGATCGGCCGCCCGGTGCTGCTCCGCAGGCTCGACGCGCCGCTGCCCCCGCCCGCCGCCGGCCTGTCGATCGTGTCGCTGACCGGCACCGGCACCCGGGGGGGCGCGGGCGTGGCCCAGCGCCGCCTGGCCGAAGCGCTGACGCTCGCGGGCCATAGGGTCGCGGAGGTGACGCTGAGCGGGCGCCCCGAGGCCGCCGAATGGAGCGACGAGTTCCCGCGGGCGGAGGCCGCGGTCGCGGCGGCCGACCCCGATCTCGTCCTCGCCGGCAACCTGCACGGCGCCACCCGCAGCCTCGACGTTGTCGGCCGCCTCGCGCGGCGGGTGCCTGTCGGCCTCGTGCTGCACGACCTCTTCCCCCTGACCGGCCGGTGTGCCCACCCCCGCGACTGCGGGCGCGCCGCGTCCGGCTGCGACGCCGCCTGCCCCGGCCCGGACGAGTACCCGGAGCTGGCGCCCGGCCGGATCGCCGGGATGCACGGCCGCAAGCGCGCAGTGCTCGCCGGCGCCTCGCCCGCGTCACCGACCGAGTCCTCCGCGCCCTGGCTGCTGGCCAATTCCGACTGGACGCTGGCGCGGGCCCGCGAACTGGCACCGCCCGGCAGCGTGGTCGAGCCCGTCCGGCTGGCCTTCCCGACCGCCGTGTTCCGGCCGGGCGATCGCGCCGCGCTGCGCCGCACGCTCGACCTGCCGCCCGACGAGGTCCTGATCCTCGTTTCGTCGGTCATCGTCGACGGGCCCGACAAGGGCTTCGCCGACCTCCGGGCCGCGCTTCAGGCCGTCGCGGGGCCCGGCGTCGGCGTGGTGGCGATCGGCCGGCTCGACGACCCGGCCCGGCTCGGCGTCGCGAACCTGTTCGCGCCCGGCCTCATCGCCGACGAGGCGGTCCTGGCCGCGTGGTACGGAGCCTGCGACCTCCACGTCACCGCCAGCCGCCACGAGACCCTCGGGCAGACGCCCATCGAGGCCGGGCTGTGCGGGGTGCCGACGCTCGCCTACCGCACCTCCGGCCTGACCTCCGCGGTGATCGACGGCGTGTCGGGCCGCCTCGTGCCGGTGCGGCCCGGCGCCCTCGCGGAGGCGCTGGCCGCGCTGGTCGGCGACCGCGAGGCCCGCACACGGCTCGGCGCCTTCGCGCGCATCGCCCTGGAGAGCCGCTACAGCCCGGCCGCGTCGGCGCTGTCACTGGACGCCGTCTTCCGGCGTCGGGGTCTGCCGAGCGCCGCGACAGGCCCGCGCTTCGCCCCCGAGATGCTCGGACACTTCCCGTTCGCGGCGGCCCTGCGGCCGGGCGCGGCCGGCACCGTCCCGACCGTCTCGCGCCCGCTCGTGCGCCGGCTGCGGCGGGCCAAGCAGATGGTCTTCGGGCGGCGGATGCCGCTCCTCGTGCGCCGGTGCCTCTACCTCGCCGGCGCGCTGCGCCGGAGCACACCGTGACGGCGAGCGGCGCAGATGCGGGCGGCGCGCGGGCGGCGCCGGGGCGGCGGCGGATCTACCTCGATCAGACCCATCTGCGCGACCACGTGACGGGGATCGAGCGGGTCACCCTCGACCTGTTCGCTCCCGACCGGCTCGCCCCGCACGCGGTGCGGCCGGTGACCGCGGGCTCCCTGCCCGGCATGATCGCCGCGCAGCAGCTCGGACTGCCGGCGCGGGCGCTGACGGATCGGGACGCCCTGTTCCTGTTCCCGGGCTTCCCGCCCGGGCCGCTCTGCGCCGTCGCGGCGTCGCGCTGCCTGCTCTACGTCCACGACACCTTCCTGCTCACGCGGAAGGAGGATCTGAGCCTGCGCAGCCGGCTCTACATGAGCCCGAGCTTCGCCCTGGCCCTGCGCTGGTGCCCGAACCTGTTCGTCAACAGCCGCACCACCGGGGCGGACGTGCGCGCGCTCTGTGCCAGGCGCGCCCGCGTCGCGCTGCTGCGGCCGCCCGTCCGCGACGCCTTCGGCCTGGAGGACCTGCCCGGACCGGCGGCCTACGCGCCGGGCCGGACGCTGCGGATCCTGGCCATCGGCACCATCGAGCCGCGCAAGAACTATCCGGCGACCCTCGCGCTGACGGCGGCGCTGATCCGCGCCGGCATCCCGGCGGAACTCCATCTCGTCGGCCGGGTCGGCTGGGGGCGGCACGCCTTCCTGGAGGCACCGCCGCCGTTCCTGCACCGCCACGGATACCTCACCGACGCCGAACTGCGCGCCCTCGCGGGCTCGTGCCACCTGCTGCTCTCCACCTCCAAGGCGGAGGGGCTCGGCCTGCCGCTGCTGGAGGTGCAGCACGGCGGCCTGCCGGTGGTGGCGCCGGACGACCCGGTCTTCCGCGAGGTGCTGGGCGGGTCGGCCCTGCTGATCCGGCCGGAGCAGCCCGACGCGGCCGCGTGCGCCCTCGCCGGGTGGATCCGCGACGGCGCCCTGGCCCGCGCCGCCGGGATGAGTCGGGCCAACGTCGCGCGCTGGAACGCGGCCGCGGCCGAGGACGGGGCGCGCTTCCAGCGCTTCCTGGCCGGCGATCCCGCGGCCTACGATGCGCTGGAGTCAATTGTCGCACACGAGGGCGATGGCTGACGCGGCTTACGTAGTCCCCAACAAATCGGGAACTTTTCACGCCGGATTGTCGTGACAGTTAGGACTGCATCAGTAAGCGATATCTGCCAGCTTCCTGCTGCAGATGCCGCATCGGAGCGACACTACTGGCCCGGTATGTCGATTGCTGGGCTCCCGGAGAAGGCAGCGCCTCGGACGCGCACCTGTTCCAGACCGGCACGGAGCTGGTCAGAAAGGGAACGGGCGAAGAGGCTGGTGACGGGCGGCGGTCTCCGCCGAGGCAGGTCAGGGAGCGGGGCGTATGTTCGACTTCTCGACACGGATGAGCGGCGAGCAGCCCGTCCGGATGGTGCTGCCGCAGGTCGCGCCGCCGACCGATAGCCGCGTGATCCTGCGGCGCCTGTGGCGCGGCAGCGGCTTCATCGTGCTGGGCGGCCTGTTCATGGTCGCGGTGGCGGTGGCGCTCCTCGGCCTGATCCCGCCGCGCTACACGTCGAGCATCCAGGTCCTGGTCGATCCGAGCGACCTGCGCGTCGTCGAGAACGACGTGAACGCGCGCCAGCCCCAGGCCGACAGCGGCGTGTCGATTGCCGAGAGCCAGGTGCGGGTGATCCAGTCGGACAGCGTCCTGCGCCGGGTGATCGCCAAGCTCCACCTCGACCAGGACGACGAGTTCGTCCTGCCGGACGGCAACAACCCGACGCTGACCTGGATCAAGGGCGCGCTGGGCATGCTGCCCCCGCCGGCGAGTCGCGACCCGGTCATCACCGCCCTCGACACGCTGCAGAACCGCCTCACCGTCCGGCGGGCCGAGCGGACCTTCGTGATCGACGTCTCGGTGCAGTCCCGCGATCCCGAGAAGGCCGCCCGCATCGCCAACGCCGTCGGCGACGCCTACTTCGCCGAGGAGGCCGCGGCCCGGACCGAGACCGCGCGGCGCGCCTCCGACGCCCTGGCGGGGCGGCTCAACAGCCTCAAGCGCGACGTCGAGCAGGCCGAGAGCGCCGTGGTGCGCTACCGCGAGGACCACAAGCTCGTGGCCGCCAGCGGCCGCCTGCTCACCGACCAGCAGCTCGGCGACCTGAACCAGCAGCTCGTCACCGCCTCGATCAAGACCGCCGAGGCCAAGTCGCGCCTCGAGCAGGCGCGCCGGATGCGCTCGTCGGATCCCAGCACCGCCCTGCCGGAGATGCTGCAGAGCCTGGAGATGCAGGCCCTGCGGCAGCAATACGCGACGCTGTCCCGCAACACCGCGGAGCTCGCCACCCGCCTCGGCGAGCGCCACCCGGCCATGGCCGAGCAGTACGCCCAGCAGCGCGACCTCCAGCGCCTGATCCAGCGCGAGAAGGAGCGGATCATCGAGACGACCCAGAAGGATTACGACCGCGCCGCCGCGAGCGAGGCGGCGATCCGGGCCAATCTCGACCGGGTGAAGAACGAGACCGCGTCCAGCGACCGGGCCTATGTCGGCCTGCGCGAGCTGGAGCGGACCCTCGACGCCCGCCGCGGCATCTACGAGGCCTACCTGAAGCGCGCCCGCGAGGCGAGCGAGCAGGAGCGGCTCAACACCACCAACGTCCGGATCATCTCGGCCGCGGTGCCGGCGCGCCAGCGGACCTTCCCGCCCTCGCCCAAGATCGTCCTGCCGGTGGCGCTGGTCCTCGGCCTGCTGCTCGGCGGCGGCATCGCCCTGCTGCTGGGCGCCGACAGCGACCGGCGCCGCAGCCTGCGCGCCGCTACCCGGCCGGCCGCGAGCTTCCGGGCCGCCGATGCGTGACAGCGGTGAGATCAGCCTCTACCTGGGCGCTATGGATCCGGTCCTCAGAGAGGCACACACGGTGAGCGCCCCGGCCTCCGCGGCGTCCGGGTCGCCGCAGACAGGCGCGACCGTCGAACTCTTCGGGCACCGGTTTCACACCGGTCCGGCCGCGGCCCTCGTGGCCGCCGTCGCGGCCCGGCGAGACGGCCGGCCGCGCATGATCGTCACGGCGAACGTCGATCACATCGTCCAGCTCAGCGAGAACGCGCCGTTCCGCGAGGCCTACGCCCGCGCCGCGGCCAGGACCCTCGACGGGATGCCGCTGGTCTGGCTGGCCCGGAAGGCGTGCGGCCGGCCCGTGCACCGGATCACCGGCCACGATCTTCTGGGCTGCGTCCTGGCCGATCCGCCGGCCTTCGCGCAGCGGGTCTTCTTCGTCTCGGCCCGCCAGGATGCGGCGGACGCGCTGGCGACCCGGCTGCAGGCGGCGGGGCTTCCGGCCGGCGCCGTGGCGAGCGCCGTGCCGCCCTTCGGCTTCGAGCACGACGCGGCCTACAGCCGCGCCCTGGCCGAGCGGATCCGCGCCCACGGGACGACGCTGCTGGTGATGGGGGTCGGGGCGCCCAAATCCGAGATCTGGGTGGATCGTCACGGGCAGACGCTCGGCGAGCCGGTGGTCTTCTGCGTCGGCGACGCCCTCAACGTCGCCGCCGGTTTCCTGCCGCGCGCGCCGCGGCTGATGCAGCGCCTCGGCCTCGAGTGGATCTACCGGTTCCTTCAGGCGCCGCGCAGGCTGTTCCGGCGCTACTTCATCAAATCCTGGCGCTTCATCGGCCTCGCCGCGCGGGACCAGCTCCGGCGGCGCCCCGGCTGACCTCAGCGCCGCTCCGCGAACAGGTCCGGCCGCCGCAATTGCAGCGCGAAGAGCAGCGTCAGCGACTTCATGTCGGTGATCGCCCCGCGGCGGCCCATGGCGGCCAGTTCCGGCAGCGGGATCTCGTGGACGGCGACGGCCTCGCCCTCCGCGGCGAGACCGCCGCCGGTGCCGGTCCGGTCGGCCTCGCCGTAGGCGGCGAGGAACAGATCCATGCGCTCCGTGGAGATCCCCGGCATCGACCAGGCGCTGGCGACGAAGTCGAGGGCGCTCAGGCGCAGGCCCGTCTCCTCCATCGCCTCGCGCCGCGCCTCGTCCTCGGACGCGCCCTCGTCGAGGAGCCCGGCCGGCACCTCGATGTGGCTCGGCGGCCCGCCCGAGTAGAGGACCGGCGCCCGGAACTGCGAGACGAGCGTGGCGACCCGACGGTCCGGATCGTAGGGGAGCACCGCGACCGCCCGGCCGTGATCCTCCATCTCCCGCGTGATGCGGCTTCCGTCCTCCTGCATCACCTCGGCGACGAGGTAGCGCGCCCAACCGTCATGTACGAGGCGCACGCCCCCGATCCGCGGTGCCATTCCGATCTCACCTCGCTCCTGGAAGCCCGACGGATCGTTCAGGAATGCGGCGGCCTTGCGGACACGGTGATGCGGAAGCGCAGGCGCACCGCGGGCGGCCCTCCGAGCCGCTCGGCGGCGTCGAGGCGGGCGCCCTCCTCGCGCACGAGGTTCGGGATGTCGAGGGCGGCCAGCGGGTCGGTGCAGGTCACCACCAGCGTCTGGCCGGCAGCGAGGCCGCGCAGCGCCTTGCGGGTGCGCAGAACCGGAAGCGGACATTTCAGGCCGCTCAGGTCGAGGTCGACGCAGTCCGGATCCTCGTCCCGCACACCGGAAGCTCCCGAACCGGCGCGGATGCCGGCCCCGGCGCGTCATAGGCACCGCCGCGCCCCGGCGCCAGCGGCGCCCTCACCACACGTGATAGCCGAAGGCGGGTCCGGAATAGCTGTCCGGCGCCGTCCAGACGTAGCGGGGGCCGTTGTAGCCGTACTCGAAGCCGCGGCTCGGGACGGGCGCGTAGGCGTAGCCGTAGCCGAACGGCGCGGGATAGCCGTACTCGCCGTAATAGCTGTACTCCGGCCGCCCCCGCGCGGCCACGGTGCCGGTGACGCGGCCACCGGCTCCGGTGTGCCAGCGACCCGGTGTCGGCGCCGGACCTGAGCCCTGGAACGGCGCCAGGTCGGCGGCCTGCCCCGTACCGGAGCTCGCCGGCACGGATGCCAGCCCGGCGAGGATGGCGGCGATGATGCGGGTCATGATGCGTCCTCTCCCCGAGCGCGGCGCCCTGTCGGAACGTTCCATTAGCACGTTCCAAGGCCGATTCGCGCGGGCCACGAGCGCCGCTCAGGCGGTCGCTAGAAGACGCACTCGGTGAAGGCCGGACGCACGCAGGCGCCCCAGCGTCCCTCGTAGTCGGCGAGGAGATCCTCGGCCCGGGTGCGCCCGGCCGCGACGATGGCCTCGAGCGGCTGCAGGTAGATCACCTCGTCCCGACCCTCGGCGTCGCGGCGGCCCCGCGCCCGGAGGCCCGCCCGGGCGATCGCCAGGGCCTCGGCGGCGACGGCCCCGAGCGTGGTGTTGGCCACCGGGGTCGCGAGCCCCAGGCGCGGCGCCGTGGCCCGCGCGGCCTCGCGGTTGGCGGGGCTCCACCCCTTCACGAGGTCGAGGGCCGCGTCCAGGGCCGACTCGTCGTAGAGGAGCCCCGCCCAGAAGGCCGCCTGGGCGGCGATCATGCCGGGATCGCCGACATCGGCGCCGCGCATCTCGAGGAAGCGCTTGAGCCGCACCTCCGGGAAGGCCGTTGAGGCGTGGTTGGCCCAGTCCGAGACCGTGGCGAACTCGCCGGGCAGTTGCGGGAGCTTGCCGGCCATCAGGTCGCGGAACGAGGCGCCCGACACGTCGTGGTAGGTGTCGCCCCGCTTGACGAAGTACATCGGCATGTCGAGCAGCCAGTCGACATAGGCCTCGTAACCGAAGCCCGCGTCGAAGGCGAAGGGCAGCATTCCGGTGCGGTGGGCATCCGTGTCGCGCCAGATCTCGGACCGGCGCGACAGGAAGCCGTTCGGCCGGCCGTCGGTGAAGGGCGAGTTGGCGAAGAGCGCGGTCGCGACCGGCTGCAGCGCCAGGGACGCGCGCATCTTGCGCACCATGTCGGCCTCGGAGGCGAAATCGAGATTCACCTGCACGGTGGCGGTGCGCAGCATCATGTCGAGGCCGAGGGACCCGACCTTGGGCATGTAGCCGGCCATGATCCGGTAGCGGCTCTTGGGCATGACCGGGGTCTCGTCGCGCCGCCATCGCGGGCTCATGCCCAGCGTCAGGAAGCCGATGCCGAGGGGATCGGCGACCCGCTTCGTGGCGGCGAGGTGCGTGGCGAGCTCCGCCGCCGTGGCGTGCACGTCGGGGAGCGCCGCGCCGGACAGCTCGAACTGGCCGCCGGGCTCGATCGAGATCGCGCCGCCCGCCTCCGCCGACAGGCCGATGATGTTGCCGAGATCGAGGATCGGCTCCCAGCCGGTCTCGCGGGCGAGCCCCTCCAGGAGCGCCCGGATGCCGCGGTCGCCCTCGTAGGGAACCGGCGTCCGGGTCTCGCGGTAGAACGGGATCTTCTCGTGCTCGGTGCCGATCGCGAAGCGCGCGCGCGGCTTCTCGCCCGCCGCGAACCATTCGATCAGTTCGGCGCGCGTGGTGAGCGGCGTGGTGTCGTTGCTGTCGCGCGCCATGCGCTGCCTGCCCGTGCGTCTGACCTGTGCCTGGGAACGGGCGCGCCGGACTGCTCCGGCGGATCCACCCGGTACGAACCCGCTCTCGCGAGCGGGATCCGGGCGGACACCCGCCCCCGACCCCGATGAGCACGCGGCGCAGGCGGCGTCCGATCCGGGACATAATCGAGCCGCCGTGAACCCACAACGCGGCGGTCTCCACCGGCGCGCCGCTTCACGTCCGATCCAGCGAAACAATCGCCCGGCGCGATCCTACCATGTGCGCGGGCACACATGGAAGGATCGGCCCGCCGTCAGCGCGCGTCGCCGAGCACCGCCTGCACCAGGGTCAGCACGGCGACGGCGGCGGTGTCGGCCCGCAGGATGCGCGGCCCGAGGGAGAGCGCCACGGTGTTCAGCCGAGCCCGGATCAGCGCCCGCTCCTCCTCCGAGAAGCCGCCCTCGGGGCCGACCAGCACGGCGAGCGGGGGCGGCGCCAGCGGGTCGCCGGCCGCCCGCAGGGCCGCGACGGGGTCGCGCACGGGCGCGTCCTCGTCGCAGAACACGAGGAGCCGCCCGGGCGCGAGGCCCGCGAGCGCGGCCGGGAGGCGCTCGGGCTCGGGACATTCGGGAATCGCCAGGATCCCGCACTGCTCGGCGGCCTCGACGGCGTTGGCTCGCAGCCGGTCGATGTTGACGCGGTCGCCCTGCGTGAACCGGGTGATGACCGGACGGATCGTCCCGGCCCCCATCTCCACCGCCTTCTGCGCGAGGTAGTCGAGCCGCGCGCTCTTCAGCGGGGCGAACAGGTAGTGCAGGTCGGCGCGCTCGGTCTGCGGGCGCGTCTGCGCGGCGACGTGGAGGTCGGCGCCCTTGCGCCCGGTCTGGACCAGGTGCGCGCGCCACTCGCCGTGGCGGCCGTTGAACACCAGGACCGGATCGTCCGGCCCGCGGCGCAGCACGTTGAGCAGGTAGTTGGCCTGGGCTCGGTCGAGGGGCAGAATCACCCCCGCGGCGAGATCGGCCGCGACGTGGAGGCGCGGAGCGGTGAAGTCGTAGGCCGGCATGGCGGCGTGGTCGCGCGGGTCGGCGGGCCTGTCAACGCGGGATGCGTTCCCGAAAGTGTTGCCGAATGGTTACGAGCCCCGGTTTTCCGCAGCCAGTCCACCGGCTCATGGCGCAGCCGGTTTGCCGCTCGATTGACGCCACAATCCTATGGCGAACCCAAGGGAACGGAAGAGAGCCGGCCGCTCGCGGAGTCGGCAGGGGCGTCGAGGGAGTCGCGGAATGGCGAAGGGGAGTCTGAAGCTGGGGGCGGCGGTGCTGGTCGGCACCGTCCTGTTCGGCACCGGCGCGTTCGCGCAGAGCGCGGCGCCGGAATGCGGCGCCATCCAGAAGACCCTGGCCGAGCGCAAGGCCCTGGTCGGCCGCGCCAACGCGGCGTCGCAGTCCAAGAAGAAGATGACCCCGCAGGAGGCCTGCGCCCTGTTCGGGAAGCTCCAGGCCAACGGCGCCGAGGGCATCAAGTGGATCGCCGCCAACAAGGAATGGTGCTCGATCCCCGATTCCTTCGCCGAGGGCTTCAAGGCCGACCACATGAAGGTCAGCGGCATCCGCACCAAGATCTGCAGCGTCGCCGCCCAGGCGACCAAGATGGAGGCGCAGGCCCGCGCCCAGGCTCAGGCCCAGGCCGGCGGCGGCGGCGGCGGGCTGCTCGGCGGTCCGGGCTTGACCGGAAGCTTCAAGCTGCCGCAGGGCGCTCTCTGAGATCGTCTGAGAGGATCACGGATCCGGCGCGGGTCCCCCTCTGCAGCGGCGGGGATTTCACGTGCGGGACGACCGGAGATCCGACCGATGAACGGCACGGTGTTTGACGACGGGCGGCCGGCCGATGCCGTCTCCGGGCACTGGGTCGACCGGCGGGCGCCCCGACCCTGGCGCCCGTACCTGCGCCTGGCCCGGATCGACAGGCCGATCGGCTGGTGGCTCCTCCTCCTCCCCTGCTGGTGGTCGGCCGCCCTGGCGGCGATCGCCGCGGACCAGGCCTTTCCCGATCCCTGGCACTGCCTCCTGTTCCTGATCGGCGCGGTCGCGATGCGCGGGGCGGGCTCGACCTACAACGACATCGCCGACCGCGACCTCGACGCGCAGGTCGAGCGCACGCGCCTGCGCCCCCTGCCCTCCGGGCAGGTGCGGCCGCGCCACGCGGCCCTGTTCCTGGTGATCCAGGCCCTGATCGGGCTCGCCGTCCTGCTGCAGTTCAACGCGGAGGCGGTGGTCATCGGCCTGTGCTCGCTGCTGCCGGTGGCGATCTACCCGTTCATGAAACGGGTCATGCCGATGCCGCAGGCCATCTTGGGCCTGGCCTTCGCCTGGGGCGCGCTGATGGGCTGGGCCGCGGTGTTCGCCCGCCTCGACCCGCCGGCGCTCCTGCTCTACGCGGGCGCCCTGTGCTGGGTGATCGGCTACGACACGATCTACGCGGTGCAGGATATCGAGGACGACGAGATCGCGGGGATCCGCTCCTCGGCCCGCCTGTTCGGCCGGCACGTGCGGCTCGCCGTCGGGCTGTGCTACGCGCTGGCGGCGCTGTTCGTAGTGCTGGCGGCGCGCGGGGCCGGAGCGGGGCCCGTCGGGTATCTGGGGATCGCCGCCTTCGCCGGGCATCTCGCCTGGCAGGTCCTGTCGCTGCGCGAGCGCGACGGGCGCGGTGCTCTGACGCTGTTCCGGTCGAACCGGGATGCGGGCCTGATCCTGTTCGTCGGCCTCACCGCCGACGCGCTGCTGCGCAACCTGGCCTAGGCGCGGGCGGCGCCCTCAGGTGCGGGCGATGATCTCGTTCTCGCCGCGGAAGATCTGCGGGCGCGCCGGCAGCCGGCCGGTCTTGCGGCGGGCCAGGAAGCGCGGGCGCCGGCGGCCGAGGCCGGCATGGCGGCGGCGGATGCGGACCTGACCGAGAATCAGCCGGCCGATCTGCTGGGAGACCGGGACGAGGAGGCCGTCCTCGCGGACGATCATCCGCACGAGTCCCGCCCGCGCCGCGATGTCGCGCCACACGGCGACGACGTCGTCCTCCTCGAAGCTGCCGAGGCGCTGCAGCACGTCCCCTTCGGCATCGACCAGGATCAGGCTGAACCGGTCGGCGCCCACGATCTCCGCGTCCTCGGCGGCGTAGGCGAGCGCGATCCCGGCGGCCCGGCGCGCCCCGGAGACGCGGCCGACGACCGGAAGCGGCGAAACGACGAAGCGGGGCGCGGTGTCGGCACCGTGCATCGGGTGTCCTGCGTGGCTTTTGTCCGTGGCCGGGGAAGTGTTCATCGGTCCGAGTCCCTGGAGCAAGTGGCGGCCGCTGTCGGGCCGTCCGTTATGCCAAGCAAAATCGCACCCGAACTCCTCCGCACCGCTTAAGAGCCGTCGTTAAGCGAATCTGGACAGCGCTGTCATTTGCGGAATGCTCAATGCTTCCTTGAATGCTCAACATTTCCTTGCGCAGATCGGTCGTTATCGATCGATCAACCAGCATCCTTGTGGCGCTGCGGGAGGCGCCGTACAACGGGGTGACCGGGCGCGCGATCCTCCGCGCCGGGTCTTCACAGCCCGAGCGGGTGAGCCCAGGCGGGCCCGGACGTCCGCGTCGCCGGACGGGCGGGACGGCGAGGCCCTCGCGGGCCGCACGGATTCCACGCGGAGCGCGATGCCCGAGCCTCTCACCGACGATGCCGTATCCGCCCTGATGCCGGAACTGCGCGCCGTGATGCGCGAGGCCGCCGACATCGCCCGGCCCTTCTTCAGGCTCGGCGGTCAGACCTCGGCCCGGATCTGGTCGAAGTCCGGCGGCTCGCCGGTGACCGAGGCGGACGTCGCGGTCGACGCCTTCCTGAAGGTGCGCCTGAGCGCCCTCGTGCCGCGGGCGGCGTGGCTGTCGGAGGAGACTGCCGACGACCCGGCCCGCCTCGGCCATGACCTCGTCTGGATCGTCGATCCGATCGACGGGACGCGGGCCTTCCTGTCGGGCCATCCGGACTGGTCGATAGCGGTGGCGCTCCTGTCGCGCGGCGAGCCGCTGATCGGCTTCGTCCACGCGCCGGTGGGCGACGCGGATTACGAGGCCGTGCGCGGGCGCGGCGCGACGCGGAACGGCGAACCGATCCGCGTCGATCCCAGGCAGAGCCTGCCGGGCGCCCGCATCACCGGCCCGAAGCCGATGCTCGACCGTCTGGCCCGGGGCGCCGGAGAAGACCCGGACTTCGAGGTGGTCGCGCGGATCCCGTCCCTCGCCCTGCGGCTCGCCCGCGTGGCGGACGGCACGGTCGATATCGGGATGATCTCCGGCAATGCCCGCGACTGGGACTTGGCCGCCGCCGACCTGGTTCTCCGCGAGGCGGGCGGCGTGGTCTGCGATTTCTCCGGCGCGGCGACCCCGTACAATCGCGCCGACCCGGTGCACGGCGAGCTGCTCGCCGCGCCGGTGGGTCTGCGCGACCCGGTCCTCGCCGCCTGGGAGCGCTGAGGCCGAGGCCTCGGACGACTCCTGAGGAAGGAGCCGCGGACGGCTCAGGCCGCCGCGGTCTCGCGGATCCTCACCGCGGCGGGCGCGAGCCCGAGACGCTCGGCGAGATGCCAGTGCAGCTCACGCGGGGAGTGGTAGTTGTAGGACCGGTCGATCAGGTCGCTGAGATCGGCCCCGGTCTGATCCGCGGTCTTGGCCCGCGCCAGCTTGCCCACCCGGAAGGTCGGGGCATCGGTGACGGGGGAACGGACGCCGCGGCGCCGTGTGTACTCGAATAACATCAATGTCTTTTCTTCTCTGGACCGGACGTTGGCTGCGTCCGGCGTCGTTTCTGGGATATTGCCTCCGACGCGACCGGAATCCGGGCAGTCTCGCCCGGGAAGGCAGCGTCGGAAGGGGGAACCGCGTCAGGCGGCCGCTTCATGCGTCCCCACGACCTTCGGTTGCGCGCGCTGGCGCACCGAGAGCCGCGGGAGGCGCTTCAGAACCCGCGACGGTCAGGCCGCCTGCAGGTTGCCGGCGGCGTCCTTGCCGCTGCGCTTGTCCGTGAGGATCTCGTAAGCGATCCGCTGGCCTTCGATCAGGTTGCGCATCCCGGCGCGCTCGACGGCCGAGATGTGGACGAACACGTCCTTGCCGCCATCGTCGGGCTGGATGAAACCGTAGCCCTTGGTCTCATTGAACCACTTCACAGTGCCGGTATTCACGTAGTGTACCTCGTTCGTCCATAGGCCATCCGCGCGGCGCGAGGGCCGCGTGATGCACCACGGTCTTTCTGGATTTGGCCAGTGCGGCGGGGCGCGAGTCGCTGAACCTTAAACAGCGTCAGCCTCGGTGGATGAGCCCCCCGAGGACGTATTTAGGCGCAGGCTGCGGCCGCAACAAGGCATGGACGGCGTATCATCTGCGCCGCAGGCCGGGATCGGGAGGCGACCGTGCGGCGCCGCCCCCTGTGATTCCGGGCATTCACGATGCATATACGGAATGCGCTCAAGCAGTTAAGGCGCGTGGCTCTGGACGATACATGGCAGGCATCTCGGTCTCGCTGGACGGTGCGAACATCCAGCTCTCCTTCCAGAAGGACGATCAGGCGACGGCGGTGGTGATGGATGCCCGCGCCGCCCGGGCGCTGGTGCGCGCCGTCGGGCAACTCCTCACGGCGATCGACGATACGGACGAGCCCGACATGGCCGACGAGATGGGCGACGAGGAGGTCGCCATGCTCGACGTGACGTCGTCCGCCATCGAGATCGGCACCGACGACGAGGGCCAGGCGGTGGTCGCCCTGCAGGCCGGCGCTCTTCCGCCGTTCCAGCTCCGCCTCACGGACGAAGAGGCCCGCCACGTCGTGACGAGCCTCTCCGAGATCCTCAACGCTCCGCGCGACGTGCGGACCTCGCACGGCGGCCACTGACGGCCGGGCGCGCCGCCGTCCGTGGCGCGGACACAGTCACATGCGCGTGCCGGGGTCCGTCGGCGTGCCGGGGAAGATGTCCGGCTCTGAGCCCGGACCACCGGGTTCTCCGATGCCCGGGTCGTTGACCGGGTAGGGCGTGCGCGGGCCGGTCGGGCCGATATCGGGCTCCTCTTCGGGCGTCGGCGGGGGCGGCGGCAGGTCGCCGGGCGTGGGCTCGGGAAGGCCGGGATTGGCCATGACGCGACTCCTGATGGTTGGGATGCGGACCAACGGGCCGTCCTCGCGGGGGTTCCGATCGCCGGACCGGCTTCCGCTCCCGGAGGCGGTCGGGCGGCCGAGGGCCGCGGGAACGGGCGGGACGACCCTCCGTTAGCCGGGCTGATCCCCGAACCGGAGACCCGCCATGCCCGACATCCGCCAAGCCAAGATCCTGATCCTCGCCACCGACGGTTTCGAGGAGAGCGAGCTGACCGTGCCGCAGGCGAAGCTGGCCCAGGCCGGCGCCACCGTGACCGTCGCCGCCCCGCAGTCGCGCCAGAGCAAGGGCACGATCCGCGGCTGGGACAAGACCGACTGGGGCCAGGAGGTCACCGTCGACGCCGACCTGGAGCAGGTCGACCCGGCGTCCTACGATGCCCTCGTCCTTCCGGGCGGCCAGATCAACCCGGACAAGCTCCGGCTCGAGCCGCAGGCACTCGCCGTGATCAAGAGCTTCCTGACGTCCGGCAAGGTCGTGGCCGCGATCTGCCACGCCCCCTGGCTGCTCATCGAGACCGGCGCGGCCAAGGGCCGCGACCTGACCTCGTTCAGCTCGATCCGGACCGACGTGATCAATGCCGGCGGCCGCTGGCACGACAAGGACGTCGTGACCGATCACGGCATCGTCACGAGCCGCAACCCGGGCGACCTCGACGCCTTCTGCGCGAAGATCGTCGAGGAGATCCAGGAGGGTGGCCACGGCACCCGCCAGCTGGCGGCGTGACCCGGGCGGGCGCCGCCGCTCGCGGCGCCCGGCCTCAGCCGCGGCCGCGCTCGCCGGTGACCTCCAGCACCGCGCAGCCGCGGATCGGACGGCCGTACTCGTCCGCGCCCTCCACGGTGACCCGGTGGGCGCCCGGGGCGAGGTCGTCCGGAAGCCGCGCCGTCCAGATATGGGTCGAGGGCATCGCCTTCACCCAGCTCTTCTTGGTCTCGGGGTAGCGCTCGTAAAGTTCCGTGACGAACGGGTCGAGGCGGCGGGTGCGCGCCATCGGCCGGGGCGGCGCGTCCCCGACCCGGAACGCGAGCTGCGTGCGCGGGCCGCCGTCGAACACGTTGACCACCAGGGTGGTGTCGGCGAGCGCGTCCTGCGGCACCGGCGGCCGCAGCCCCTGCACGGGCCGGGTCCAGCGCACCACCTCGGGCGCGCCGGCCCGCAGCTCGCTCTCGAACAGGATCCGCATGGTCTCGTCCGGCTGACCCTGCGCGGCGACGTAGCGCGACGTGTAGGCGGTGCCGCGGATCGACAGGACGTGGAACCCGTTCGGCGTGCCGTCGCGGCTGTCGGCTGAGGGGATGCCGGTCCGGGTGTCGGGGCCGCTCCACCACGAGCCCGAGACGGCCGTCAGCACGTGGTGATGGTGCCCGTCGGCGAGGTAGTGGTGCTCGGTCGTGTGGGTGTGGCCGGCGAGGCTCAGGACCTTGCGGCCTGCGAGCAGCTCGAGGAGCGCGGCGCGGTCGGCGGTGGTGGTGCGGGGATCGTCCGGCGCCGTGTCGGTGTGCAGCGGGATGTGCATGGCCAGCACGATCAGGTCGTCCCGCGGGATCTCGGCCAGGAGGTTGCGCAGGAAGGCCAGACCGCGCTCGCCGATCCGGCCCCGGTAGGTGTTGGCGCCCACCGGCACCGGCGGCCCGAGCCACTCGACGTTGTCGAGCATCACGAACCACGCCCGGCCGTGACGGAACGCGTAGGTCGGCGCGCCGAACACCCGCTTCCAGGTCTCGCGGCTGTAGCGCGCATCCGGCGCCTGCATGTTGAGGTCGTGGTTGCCCGGCAGGTTGTACCAGGGCAGGCCGATCCGCCCGACGATCCGGTTGGACCGGCCGTAGAGCGAGAGATCGTCGAACAGCACGTCGCCGGTGGTCAGGCCGAAGGCCGCCGGGATCGCCATGGCGCGGGCGACCGCGGTGTCCCGCACGTGGTCCAGCTCGAACCGGCTCTCGGGCTGGGGATCGGTGAACAGCACGACGTCGAAGTCGTCCGGCTCGTCCGCCCGGGTCAGCGTGAAGTCGATCGAGGCCGGGAGCGGGCCGGTGGGCGCGAGCCCGCGGTAGCGCAGGCCCAGCTCGGCGGGCGTGCCGCCGGGCTGGTGGATGTAGGAGTGACGCGGCACGTTGTCGGCGTCGCGCGGCAGGGCGTAGCCCGGCGGCTTGATGACGAAGACCGCGCCGTCGCCCGGCATCGGCAGGCGGTAGCGGCCCCGCTCGTCGGTCCGCGCGATCTCGCGACCGTTGGACACCAGCACGCCCGGCAGCGGGACCGGCTCCCCGCCGGCCGCGTCGCGCGCGGAGACGATCCCGGTGGCCTCGGCGGCCTCGGCGGCCTCCTGCGCGCCGGCCCGGCCAACGACGAGGCCGAGGGCGGCGGCCCCCGCCATGGTGCTCCGGCGGGTCAGGCCTCCGGGCTGGGTGTCGCGCGACATCGATGGCTCCTGCACGGCTTCGCGGCGCGGCGTCCCGCGGGAGGCCGGCAGCCGGCATCCGGGACGCTGCCTCCGGGGCCAATCAGACGCGTTTGACCTCCGGATGACAGGCGCGGCCCCGAACGCGCGAGGCCCGCGCCTCGGCAGAGGTGCGGGCCTCGGATCGGGTTCGACGGACGGGCGTCGCCGGGGGCGGCCGGCGCCCGCGGATCCGACTACTCCTCGTCGCCGGGCTCGAAGGTCTGCGGCATCGGCTCGGCGCTGGCGACCGGGGTCGGCGCGCCGATCGTCGAGGGCACGTTCACGCCGTCGCGCTTGTAGATGTCGTCGCGGAACTGGACGATGCCGTCCGGGGTCGACCAGGCGGTGATGTAGGTCCAGTAGACCGGCACGGGCTGGGCGATGTTGGCGTCGATGCGCTTGCCGCTCTCGATCGCCTCCTCGACCTTCTGGCGGTCCCAGCCGGGCGTGTCCTTCAGCAGCCACGTGATGTACTCGCGCACGTTCTGCACGCGCACGCAGCCCGAGGAGATGAAGCGGAAATCGTCGCCGAACACGCCCTTGGTGTTCGTGTCGTGCATGAACACGCCGTAAGGGTTCGGGATGTTGATGCGGACGATGCCCATCGAGTTGAAGTCGGCGCCCGAATCCTGCCGGTAGGTGTAGCGGGTGCCCTCGTCCGAGAACCAGTTCACCGACTTCGGCGAAACCTCGGAGCCGTTCGACAGGATCCGGATCTTGTTGTCCGTGAGGTAGTTCGGATCCTTCTGCATCTTCGGGATCAGGTCCTTCTTCACGATGGAAGCCGGGACCGTCCAGGTCGGGTTGAAATTGATCTGCGTCGCCTTGGTGTTCATGATCGGCGACTGGCGGTCGATCTTGCCCACGCCGGCGGCGTGGAGCGTGACGACCTGACCGTTCTCGACCGTCTCGACGAGCGCGGCCGGGATGTTGGTGATCACGAAGCGCCGGCCGAGATCGCCCGAGTAGGAGCGCAGGCGCACGACGTTGATCTCGAGCTGGCGCAGACGGACATCGGCCGGCACGTTCATGGCCTGCTGGGTGGCCATCGTCATGGCGCCGGTCTGGCTGAGGCCGTGCCGGGCCTGGAACCGCTTCACGCCCGCGGCGACGTAGGAATCGTAGACGCCCGAGCTGCCGGCGGCCGGGTCGAGGTCGCCGGTGACGATCAGGCGCTGGCGGATGGCCGCCACGGCCGGGCCGCGCGAGCCGATCCGCAGGTGGTCGGCGCCGGAGACCTGCCGCCAGCCGCCGCGGGCGACGATATCCTTGTAGCGCTCCACCATCTGCTCGGTGGATGCCACGGTCTGGGGCGAGAGGATCGGCACCGTCTCGCGCTGCACCTGCATGCCGGCGGGCGAGGCGTAGTCCTGCGCCCATTCGGCCTGGGCGTAGTTGCCCTGGTCGCGGGCTTCGGCGGCGCCCATGCCGAGCGCGCCGAGGGCGGCGACGCTCAGGATCGTGGTGAACCGGTTTTGTGCCTTCTTGCGCATCGGTCGCTGGCTCTGGTCCGGGGTTCGTCAGGTCGTGACGGGAGCGGATTGTCTCGGACGCCACGGTGTCGGGATGGCGTTAAGACTCCCTATCGAAGGGGCCGGAATGTGGCGTCGCCGTGCGCCAGCGCACGCCGCGTCCCCGTGCGGCACCCTGGCAACAGCCATCGTCGCGCCGGTGTGGCAGGGATGCCATAGCGGTCCGGCTCGGACGGCGCGCGGGAGCAGCATGGATTCGGGCGAGGCCCTTTCGGATCGCGGTGTCGGGCCGGCCCTGCGGGCCGCCATCGCCGTGCTGGCGCTCTACGCCCTGCTGCTCCAGGCCTTTCTCGGCGGCCTGATGCCGTCGCCGACGACGACCGACGGCCTCTGCGCGCAGCATTCCGACGCGCCCGCTCTGCCGGGCGCGCCCGTCCCCCGCGACCACGGCGAGTGCTGCACGGCCGCCCAGGCCACCGGCCCGGCGCTTCCGCCGCGGCCGGCCGCCGTCGGCGTCCGGTGGGCAGTGGCCGCGAACCGCCACCCGGCCTGGCCCCTTGCCCAGAGGGTCGGCGCCCGCGCGCCGCCGGGCACCATCGCGGCCCCGAGGGGGCCGCCGACCGCCTGAGCGATCACCACCTCTCGGATCCCTCAGGACGGATGTATTCCCATGAAGACCCTTGTCTCGGCCGCCCTCGGCCTCGGGCTGCTCGCCTCCGCGGCGCAGGCCCACGCGGTGCTGGAACGCAAGCAGGCCGCTCCCGGCACCTCGTATCGCGGCGTCGTCCAGATCATGCACGGCTGCAACGGCAAGCCGACGACCCGCGTGAGCGTCACCATCCCGGAAGGCCTGATCGGCGCCAAGCCGATGCCGAAGCCCGGCTGGACGCTGACGACGGCGCGCGGCCCGTATGCGAAGACCTACGCGAGCCATCACGGCACGGTCTCGGAGGGCGTGACGGCGATCACGTGGAGCGGCGGCTCCCTGCCGGACGATCAGGTCGACGAGTTCACCTTCCTGGCGCAGGTCGCCGGCACGTTCGAGCCCGGCGCGACCGTCTACGTCCCGGTCCAGCAGGATTGCGCGGAGGGCAGCTACGCCTGGTCGGAGATCCCCAAGGCCGGTCAGGACGCCCACGACCTGAAGGCGGCCGCGCCGTCCTTCCGGATCGTCCAGGTCGCCCAGGCGGGCGGCGCGCCGCCCGCGGGGACGGCCGCGGCCGCGACGACCGTGAAGGCCGGGGACCTGACGATCGAGACGCCGTGGCTGCGCGCCACGCCGAACGGCGCCAAGGTCGCCGGCGGGTACGTGCGCATCACCAACACGGGGCGCGCGCCCGACACGCTCACGGGCGCGACGGTGCCGTTCGCCAAGAGCAGCGACATCCACTGCATGTCGATGGAGGGCGGCGTCATGAAGATGGCGCCGGTCACGAACGGCCTGACCATCAAGCCCGGCGAGACCGTGGAGTTGAAGCCCGGCGGCTATCACCTCATGTTCGAGGACCTGACCGGCGCGCCGAAGGCGGGCGAGACCGTCGCGGGGACGCTCACGTTCCAGCGGGCCGGCGCCGTGCCGGTGACCTTCACGGTGGCGCCGATCGGCGCGGGCGCGCCGGGCGGCCAGCACCAGCACCAGCATTAGCCGCCCGGACGGAGCGTCGGTCGCCGGGCGACCGACGTGACGCGCGAAGCTCCACGGGGCCGGGCCGCGGCGCCCGGCCGTCGCGGCCGCGCGGCACCGCTCTGTTCGTGGATGCCGGCAACCTCACGAATGCCCGCGACGTCTCGGACATCGCCGCGGCGGCCGACGCCGCCGCGACTGCGGGCGGCCCGGGCGCGCTGGCCGCGCTCGATCCCGGGCGGCCGCAGCGTCTTCGACGGTATCCGCGCCTCGTTCCGAGCGCGGGTCGGACGGTTCGGGACTCTTCTCCCGGCACCGGACGGCGCGTTAAGGTTAAAAAAACATGAACCCTGCTGTCCGGGCCGATCGGCGCTAAGATTGCGGCGTCGTCCGAAAGCCACGGACGGAGCGTCCCGGATCGGAACGAGCCGGGCCGTCGGACGGCACAGGAGAGGCAGATGAACGGCTTCGATGTCACGTTCCGGGACGATCAGGACTGGGTCGATTTCGGCAGGTCCTACGTCAACTCGGAAGCCTTCAAGGCGCTGTTCCGCGACGGGATGACCCTGGTCGAGGAGACGGCCGCCTATCTCGACGGCGAGGGCCGCGACGAGTCGCGCCTCGTCTCCCGGGACGCGACGCTCAGCTACGCGGCCGAGAGCATGCGCCTGACCACGCTGCTGATGCAGATCGCCTCGTGGCTCCTGGTCCAGCGCGCCGTCGCCGAGGGCGAGATGACTCCGGCCGAGGCCCTGCAGGAGAAGCACCGGGTCAAGCTCGGCACCGCAGAGCCGCCGAAGCAGCAGGATTTCAACCTGCTGCCGATGCGTCTGCAGCAGCTGATCGTCCGGGCCCGGCGTCTGCACAGCCGTATCCTGCACCTCGACGCGCTGATCGCCGAGGACCGGCCGACGCCGCAGCCCGTGGAGAGCCCCGTCGCCGCGCAGCAGGGACTGCTGCGGATGGCGTTCCGGATGAGCGAGGGCTGAGCGAAAGCCGAGCGACGCTCCGGGGAGCGCCGCCGCCGCGCAGGGCCGGCGCTCCGGCCCCGACGGTCAGAATGCCGGGAACTGACCCGGGAACTGCTCCTTCAGGATCTGGCGGATCGCGTCGTTCTGGAACGCGCGGACCAGCTTCGGCACCCAGGGCTTCTGCGTGTCCGCCTCGCGGACGACGATGACGTTGTTGTAGGGGTTGTCGACCTTGGACTCGATCGCGATGGAGTCCTTGCCCGGGATCAGGCCGGCATCGACGGCGTAGTTGGTGTTGATCACCGCGGCGTCGAGATCCTCGAGGCTGCGGGGCAGCTGCGCGGCGTCGACCTCCTGGAACTTCAGGCGCTTGGGATTGTCGACGACGTCGAAGACCGTCGGCAGCAGGCCGACGCCGTCCTTCAGGCGGATCAGCTTCTCGGCCTGCAGCAGCAGGAGCGCCCGACCGCCGTTCGACGGGTCGTTCGGGATGCCGATCAGCGCCCCGTCCTTCAGATCCGCGACAGCCTTGACGCGCTTGGAGTACAGGCCGATCGGCGTCACGATCGTCTCGCCGACCGGGACGATCTTGTAGCCCCGGGCCTTGATCTGGTTGGCGAGAAACGGCTTGTGCTGAAAGGCGTTGGCGTCGAGGTCACCGGCCTGGAGCGCCTCGTTCGGCAGCAGGTAGTCGGAGAACACCACCAGGTTGATGTCGAGTCCGTCGCGGGCCGCGATCTCCTTGGCCTTCGCCCAGAGGACTTCGGCATCCCCGCCCATGATGCCGACCTTGATCTTGTCCGCGGCCAGGGCCGGCGCGGCGGCCAGAGCGGCCAGGGCGAGGAACAGCAGCAGCAGACGTCTCATCGTGTCTCGATCCTAGCAGTGCGTCCGGAGACGATCGGGCCCGGACAGGCAGGGGCGCCCGCGTGACCGCCGCGGCTCCGGCGCGGAGCCCGGGCGGACCGCGGGTGACCGGAGAAGGATACGACGGCCCGGCCGCGCTTTGAACGAACCGGCAGCGGCCGATTCAGGCCACGCGGGCCGCGAGCGCGGCCCGCACGAGAAGAAGCGTTTCCGCCGGCGCGCCCGGACGCGCGGTTCGCCGCGCGGTCCGCGCGATCTTTGCAAACCCGTCCTGTGGATAACGCGCGCCGCGACCGCGCGACACCGCGCACGAAAACGGGCGGCCCCGCCAGGGACCGCCCGTCTCGAACAGCGTCACCGTGTGGGCTGCGGCGCTCAGCGCTTGCCGAGGTTGCCGAACCGCGAATTGAAGCGCGACACGCGACCGCCGCGGTCGAGCATCTTCTGCTCGCCACCGGTCCAGGCCGGATGGGTCAGCGGATCGATGTCGAGATTGAGGGTGTCGCCCTCCTTCCCGTAGGTCGAACGGGTCTGGTACTCGGTACCGTCCGTCATCACGACCTTGATGAAGTGGTAATCGGGGTGCTCGGTCCCCTTGGCCTTCGCGGCCGCGTCCTTCGCCATGACCTTGGTCCCTGTCTGGCACGCCGGCGGGAAGCGCAGGAGGCGCCGCCCGGCCCGGAATGCGGAAGATGTCACCGGTTGCACCGAACCATGGGTTCGTGGCAACGGCACGTCCAAGCCGACCGTGGTGGCGGCCCGCGGCCATTGAACACACGCAATCGGATGAGCGGCGGCCTATACCGCAGCCGCTCCCCGGTCACAAGCGCCGCGGACCGGGAGAAAGAAGAACACGTGAGGCGTGATGGCCCGTAAGACCAAGGCGGCCGCGGCCGGCCGACCCAGAGCCCCGCTGAGCGCCCTCCGGCCGCTCCTCCCCTTCGCGCTGCGCTACCGCGCGCGGATCGCCGCGGGACTCGTCGCCCTCATCTGCGCGTCGGCCTCGACGCTCGTCGTCCCGATCGCCATGCGCCGCGTCATCGACCACGGCTTCACCGCCGACGGCTCGAACGTGATCGACGCCTACTTCCTCGCCCTGCTCGGCGTCGTCGCGGCCTTCGCGCTGTCGAGCGCGGCCCGCGTCTACACGGTGGTGACGCTGGGCGAGCGGGTGGTCGCGGACCTCCGCAGCGCGGTCTTCGCCCGGCTGACCCAGCTCGATCCGGCGTTCTTCGACCGGGCGCAGTCCGGCGAGATCGTCTCGCGGCTCACCGCGGACGCGACGCAGATCAAGTCGGCCTTCGGCGTCTCGGTCTCGATCCTGCTGCGCAACCTGTTCCTGTTCGTGGGCGCCACCGCCATGATGGTGGTGACGAGCCCGCGCCTGTCGGTGATGGTGCTGGCCGCCATCCCGATCATCGTCTTCCCGCTGATCGTGTCGGGCCGCGGCGTGCGTCGGCGCTCCCGGGCGGCCCAGGACCGGCTCGCCGAGGCCTCGGCCTACGCCGCCGAGGCGGTCGGGGCGGTGCGGACGATGCAGGCCTTCGGCCGCTCCGACTCGACGGCGGCCCGGTTCGCCGCGGCCTCCGAGGAGGCCTACGGCGCCGCCCGCGCCTCGGTCCGGGCCCGCGCGCTGCTCACCGGCGTCGCGATCTTCCTGATCTCGGCCTCGGTGGTCGGGGTGATGTGGTACGGCGCCCAGGGCGTCCTGAACCACACGATGACGGGCGGCGAGCTCTCGCAGTTCGTGCTCTACGCCGTGTTCGGCGCCGGCGCCCTCGGCCAGCTCTCCGAAGTCTACGGCGACCTCGCCATGTCGGCCGGCGCGGCCGAGCGGCTCACCGAGATCCTGGCCGCGGAGCCCGCGATCCGCGCGCCGTCCCCGGCCCTGCCGCTGCCCGAGCCGGCCCGGGGCGCGGTGGCCTTCGAGGACGTGCGCTTCGCCTACCCGACCCGCCCGGAACACGCCGCCCTCGGCGGGCTCAGCTTCGCGGCCGCGCCCGGCGAGCGAATCGCCATCGTGGGGCCCTCCGGGGCCGGCAAGTCGACGGTGTTCCAGCTGCTGCTGCGCTTCTACGACCCGCAGGGCGGCCGGATCCTGGTCGACGGCGCCGATATCGCCCAGGTCGATCCGGAGCGCCTGCGCGCCCGCATCGCCCTGGTGCCCCAGGATCCCGTCGTGTTCTCCGGGACCGTCACCGAGAACATCCGCTACGGCCGTCCGGAGGCCGGCGAGGCGGAGGTCCGGCGCGCCGCCGAGCTCGCCAACGCGCACGGCTTCGTCTCGGCCCTGCCGCAGGGCTACGCGACCCAGGTGGGCGAGCGCGGCGTGACCCTCTCGGGCGGCCAGCGGCAGCGCATCGCCATCGCCCGGGCGATCCTCAAGGACGCGCCGATCCTGCTCCTCGACGAGGCCACCTCGGCCCTGGACGCCGAGTCCGAGCGCGCCGTCCAGGCCGCCCTCGCCACGCTGATGCAGGGCCGCACCACCCTGGTGATCGCCCACCGGCTCGCCACCATCCGCGCCGCGGACCGCATCCTGGTCCTCGACGACGGCCGCATCGTCGAGACCGGAACCCACGAGAGCCTGCTGGCGCAGGGCGCGCTCTACGCCCAGCTCGCCAACCTGCAGTTCACCGACGCGCTGGACGAGACGGCGCGGGGCAAGGAGCCCCGCAGCCGGGGCGAGCGTCTTCCGGTCGCCGAGTAGCCGGACCGCTCCGGGAGCGGCCCGCGGCGGCGTCCGGCCGCGCGACGGATCGCCGGCGCTGACTTACCGCGCCGTGCGCGGATCAGTGCGCGGACGCGGGCGCCAGCTGGCGCGGCCCCCGGAGGCCGGTGTCCTGCGCCCGCTCCGCCGCGGCCTGGATCTGGCCGACCTGCGCCACGATCGTGTCGGTCGCCCGCGCCATCTGCCCGGCCAGGTCCCTGACCTCGGCGGCCGCGGCCGCGAAGCCCCGCCCCTCCCCGCCATCGCGGGCCGCCTCGATCGCGGCCCGCAGCGCCATCAGGCTGGTCTGACCGGCGATGCCTGCGAGGAGGCCGGTCGCCGCGTCGGCCGCCGCCGCGGCCGAAGCCGCATCGTCCGCGATCAGGGCACCCGCGCGCAGACCCGCCAGCCCGTCCTCGAAGACCCGCACGGCCGCGGCGATGGCGCCGGCCTCGTCCCGGGGCTCACGGTCCGCTCTGGACCGAACCGGGTTCAGGGACAGGTTGGGCTTCGACATCGATACGGTCTCCCTGGATCGGCCGCACCATGAGGCGTCAAGGATAACGATGGGTTAATCCAGCAGAACAGGACCGCCGCCGAGAGAAAGCGGCAGGCCCCTCACGCATTGCGGCCTATTCCTGCCGGACGCGGACAGCCGAAGCCGCCGAAACACATGCGGATGCTGTCTTCACCGGCGCGACAACGCCAGCGAGCGCAGCGAAATGATCGCAGGTTCGGTCCAAGGACGTCACGCGCTCCGGCACGCCCCCCCCCGCGCGCCGCGACGGCCCGACAGCCCTAGCGCTCGGTCAGCTTCATCTCGATCCGGCGGTTGCGGGCGTAGGCCTCCTCGGTCGCGCCGGCTTCGAGGGGCTGGAACTCGCCGAAGGCGCCCGCCAGGAGGTGCTGCGGCGGGATCCCCTTGCCGGCGAGGAACTGCACCACCGCGATGGCGCGCGCCGCCGAGAGCGACCAGTTCGACGGGAACTGAGACGTGCTGATCGGGCGCGCGTCGGTATGACCGTCGACGCGGAGCACCCAGGGCAGATCCGCCGGGATCTGCTTGGCGAGTTCCGAGACCGCGCCGGCGATGCGGTCCAGTTCCGGCCCGGCCTCGGGCTTGAGGGTCGCGGAGCCGGCCGGGAACAGCACCTCGGATTGCAGCACGAAGCGGTCGCCGACCACGCGGATGTCGGGCCGGTTGCCGAGGATCTGGCGCAGGCGGCCGAAGAAGTCGGACCGGTATCGGGCCAGTTCCTGAACCTTCTGCGCGAGGGCGACGTTCAGCCGGCTGCCCAGCTCGGCGATCCGGGCCTGGGATTCCCTGTCGCGGCTCTCGGAGGCCGCGAGGGCGTCCTCCAGGGCTGCGAGCTGCCGGCGCATGGCGCTGATCTGCTCGTTGAGCAGGTCGATCTGGGACTGCGCCCGCCGTGTCGCGCCGCGCTCCGTCTCCAGCTGCTTGTCGAGGGTGCCCGCCGCGCCCTGGCTGACCGTCGCGGCCTCGGCCTGCACCTTGGCCCGGTCGCGCTCGGCCTCGACGCCGGCGAGTGTCGTGCGGAGGTTGCGCACCTCGTCCTCCTGGTTGCGGCGGTTCGTCCGCTCCAGGGCCAGGAGGTCGGTGAGGTCGGCGATCTGGCGGTTGAGCTTGGCCAGGGTCTCGTCCCGGCCGGTCAGCTCCTGCGACAGGAAGAACTGCCCGACCACGAAGACCGTGAGCAGGAAGACCACCGAGAGGAGCAGCGTCGCCAGCGCGTCGACGTAGCCGGGCCAGACGTTGAGCGTCCGCCGGGTCCGGGTCGCCGTGGAGGCCACTAGACGCGCTCCCGGCCCAGCCGGTCGAGCACCTGCTTCAGCTCGCGCTCGCGGCTCGCCTGCGCCTCCACCCAGTCGCGGATCATCTGCTGCTCGGCGCGCATGTGCTGGACGAGGCCCTGGATGCCCTCGGCGAGGTTGGTCATCGCCTGCGTCGCCGCGCGGCTGCCGCCGCCCTCGGCCACCAGGGCACTCAGGCGGTCGACCGCCTCCTTCAGCTCTTGAGTCCCGGCGGCCGGCCTGGCACCGGCCGCCGCCGCGACCGGCGCCGCCTCCTGGGAAGCCGCGCCGGACATCAACCAGTCCTGCAGTTCGTTGTGGAACCGGGCATGGGCCTGGCCCGCCTGCAATTCCAGGAAGCCGGTGATCAGCGACGAGGCGAGGCCGAACAGCGAGGCCGAGAACGCCAGACCGATGCCCGAGAGCGGCACCGCGAGGCCGGATTTCAGCTCGTCGAACATGACGCCGGCATCGCCGCCGCCGCGCATGCCCTTGATGACGCCGCCGACCGCCGACAGCGTGTCGATGAGGCCCCAGAAGGTGCCGAGCAGGCCGAGCAGGATCAGGATCCCGGCGATGTAGCGCAGGATCTCGCGGCCCTCGTCGAGGCGCACCGCGATCGTGTCGAGATAGCCGGTCGTGCCCGGCAGGGTCGTCCCGCCGGCCCGCGCGGCGATCATCGGCGCCATCGGCGCCAGCAGGGCGGGCGGCCGCTTGACCTGCGCGCCGTTGGCGACGGCGTTGACGTAGGCGGTCTCGCGGAACAGCCGGACGACCTGCCCGAAGGCGATCAGGACGGCGATCAGCAGAACACCGAGGATCAGCCCGTTGAGCCCGGGATTGGCCAGGAAGGCCGGTGTGATCTGCCGGAACAGGATGAAGGCGAGGAAGCCTACGAGGATCAGGAAGATGACCATGCGCCCGAGATAGATCCCGGGCTGTGCCAGCGGCCCATTCTTGTCGTCGCCGGTTTGTCGGGCGGCCATCGATCGTTCTAGCCTGATCTCACCACGCGGCAGCCGGCCATCGGCGCCCCTTCGAGGCACTGTGGGGGTAGGCCCGCACGCGATCAAGTCTCGGGAAGGTCACCGCGGAGCTATGCCCAGGCCGATCGAGACCAGTCGCGCACAAAAGGCTTAGCTGCGCGCGACCGACTTACGCCGAACCGGCATCCGCCGGGCCGAACAGGGCGCTAATCCCAGAAATGCGGCGCTGTCTCCTCGAGATTCGGTCCCAGCCGGAGGGCCGCGACCCGCGTGGCGAGGCCGCGCGCGTCCGTCTCCACCGCGATGCCGCACAGGGTCCCCTCGCCGACGGCGACCTCCCAGCGGGAGCCCGGCGTCTTCTGGATCATGCGGCGGATCGGCTCGTCCTTCTGCATGCCGATCACCGAATCGTAATCGCCGCACATGCCGGCATCCGACATGTAGGCCGTGCCGCCGGGCAGGATCCGGTGATCCGCCGTGGGCGTGTGCGTGTGCGTCCCGACGACGAGGCTCGCCCGGCCGTCGAGATAGTGGCCGAAGGCCTGCTTCTCGCTCGTCGCCTCGGCGTGGACGTCGACGATGACCGCGTCCGCCGCCGCGCCGAGGGGGCAGGCGGTGAGCTCGCGCTCGACCGCCGCGAAGGGATCATCCATCGCGTCGAGGAAGACGCGGCCCATCACGTTGACCACGAGCACGCGGGCGCCGCCCTGGGTCTCCACCACCGTGGCGCCGCGGCCCGGCGTGCCGGGCGGATAGTTCGCCGGCCGCACGAGGCGCGGCTGGCGGGCGATGAACACCATCGCCTCGCGCTGGTCGAAACTGTGGTTGCCGAGGGTGACCGCGTCGGCGCCGGCCTGGATCAGCTCGTCGCAGATGGTCTCGGAGATGCCGAAGCCGCCGGCCGCATTCTCGCCGTTGACCACCACGCAGTCGAGGCGCCAACGCTCCCGGAGGCGCGGCAGGTGCTCGCACACCACGGTGCGGCCCGAACGCCCGACGACGTCGCCGAGGAAGAGCAGGCGCATGGGTCAGGCGGTCCTGTCGCAGCGGATCACGCCGTCTTCGGTGATCACGAACTGGAGGGGGCGGTCGTGCGGCTCGGCCGGCACGCGCCCCACCTCCTGGGCGGCGAAGCCGATGCCGACGGTCAGGACGGGGCGTGTCCGGGACAGGCGCGCGATCGCGCCGTCGTAGTAGCCCCGGCCGTAACCGATGCGCTGCCCGGTCCGGTCGAAGGCGGCGAGCGGCACGATCAGCGCGTCGGGCTCCACCGGCGGCAGCGACGGGTCGGGCTCGCTGAGGCCGAACCGGCCGGCGACGAGGGCGTCGCCGGCGCGCCATTCCCGGAACACCAGGCCGTCCGGCGTGACGTGCGGCAGGGCCACGGCCTGGCCGCGGGCGCGCAGGCCCTCGGCGGCGGGCCGGGGATCGACCTCGCTGCGGATCGGCCAGAAGGCGCCCACCAGTCTGGCCCGGGCGAGCTCCGGCAGCGCGAGGAGCGCGTCCCCGATCGCCGTCGAGGCCGCCTGACGGGCCGCCGGATCGAGGGCGTCGCGGGCGGCGAGGGCCGCGGCGCGGAGTTCCGCCTTGCGGGCGGCGTCGGGAGCCTCGGCGCCGGTTCTGGGAGGGGTCGGGTGCGGAGCCACGTGAGCCGTTGGAGGATCGATCCCGGGAAACCTACAGCGTAGGTGGGCGCCGTGTTGGCCAGGTCCAGGGACGAGGCCAGGGACAGCTCCCGAGGGAGTCGATAAGGCCCCGGGGATAGTGCTCCTGACGAACTCTGCAGCCCCGCCCACGTCATGTAGCGGTCCCGGCGCGATCCCGCCAGGGCCGCGCGCACCAAAATCCGCGGGCTCACCGTCAGGCCGGCTCGTCCGCGGTCCCGGCGGCCCGCGCCCGGGCCACCGCCAGGATCTCGCTGCGGCCCTCCGGGTCGGCGATCGACTGCCACAGGCCGATCAGCTCGCTGAGCTCGGCCAGCGGCCGCGGTGCCGGCGCTCCGAAGAAGGCGGCGATCGGGACGCCGGTCGCGGCCGCGATCCGACGCAGGCGGGCATTGACGGCGCGCCGGCCGCCACCCCGGTCCTCGACGCTGATCGCTTCCATGGCAGAGCACCTGAACAAGAATTGAGGCCGCAGCTAGGGGCGATTGTCGCGTCTCGGACGAGCCAATACAATTTATCCAATCGGAGAATAGGGCAGCCCGAGAGCGTTATCCACGCCGATGACTCGCCGGATCCGTCGAACCCCGGGATCGGTGCGGCGCGGGCCCTCGGCAGGCCTGCGCGATGCGGCGACGCGTCCGCGTCGCGCGGTGTCGACATCCTGTAGCAACACGCCGACCTCGATGACGGACGCGTTTGCGCGGGCCCGCCGCGCGGGGGTTGTTTACCACGCTCCCAGTCATCCGGGCCGCCGCGGCGCGGATCGCGGCCTCGATACATTGTCAGCAGGCTGCGCGACTCTTGCAGTAGGGAAGGCGCCCGCGTGGGACCGACCAGGATTGAGACGACGGTGACCGATCGTGGCACAGATCGACCATAACATCGCTGTCGCGACGTGGCTCGGCCCGGTGCAGCCGGCGCATCCCGAGCGTCCGGGCCCGAACCGTCCCGACACCACGGCCGAACTGGGCGACCTGTGGCGGATCCTGTGGCGGCGCAAGCGGCTGGTCTTCGGGACGGCGCTGCTGCTCGGCCTCCTCGCCCTGGCCTACGCGCTGATCACGCCCTCGCTCTACACCGCCACGGCGCAGATCCTGATCGATCCCCGCGACCGCCAGGTCGTCTCGAACGACGTCAATCCGGCCGGGCTGTCGCCGGACGGCGGCATCGCCCAGGTCGAGAGCCAGGTGAAGGTGATCGAGTCGGACGCCGTGCTGGGGCGCGCGGTCGATCAGGTCGGACTCGCGACCACGCCGGGCTTCGGCGCGCCGCGGGACGGCGTCGTGACGCGGGCCCTCGGCGAGCTCCGCGCGCTGGTGGCCGGGCCGAAGGCGGAGCGGCCCGTCGACGCCCGCGGCCGGGCGCTGGACCAGCTGCGGCGGCGCCTCGCGGTCAAGCGCGCCGACAAGGTCTTCGTCATCGACTTGGTGGTCACCACGCCGGATCCCGATCTCTCGGCGCGGATCGTCAACGCCATCGCGAACGCCTACCTGACGGACCAGACCGACGCCCGCTCGGACGCCGCCAAGCGCGCCGCGGGCGAGCTGCGCGGCCGCCTCGACGAGCTGCGGAGCGCCGTCAACGCCGCCGACAAGAAGCTCGAGGATTACAAGGCGCGCAACGGCCTGATCGCGTCGAGCGGCCGGCTCGTGAACGAGCAGCAGCTCACCGACCTGAACGCGCGGCTGGTCGCCGCGCGGGCGCGGACCGCCGACGCCAAGGCGCGTCTGCAGGGGATCCGGGAGGCCCGCGGGCAGGCGATCGGGTCCGGAGCGATGCCGGAGGCGGTCCAGTCCTCGGTGATCGAGCGCCTGCGCGGGCAGTACGCGGAGCTCGCCGCCAAGGAGGCCGACCTGCGCACCAATCTCGGCGAGCGCCACCCGTTCATCGCCGCCGTGCGCGCGCAGATGCAGGACGTCCGCCGGCTGATCGACGCCGAGCTGAACCGCATCGCGGGCGCGGCCGAGACCGAGGCCCAGCGCGCCCAGGCGAACGAGCGGACCCTCGCGGCGGAGCTGGAGCGCCTGCAGCGGCAGTCGGCGGTGAACGCACAGTCGTCGGTGCAGCAGCGCGAGCTCGAGCGCGAGGTCGACGCGGCGCGCTCCGTCTACAACGCCTTCCTCGTGCGCGCCCGGGAGATCAAGGAACAGACCAGCATCGACAGCTCGAACGCCCGGATCATCACCACGGCGCGGCCGCCGCAGGATCCGAGCTGGCCGCCGCGGCTGATCCTGGTCGCCGCCGCCCTCGCGGGCGGCCTCGGCCTCGGCGCCGGCCTCGCGCTGACGCGGGAATATCTCGCGCCGACCGTGCTCTCGCCGCGGCAGCTGGAGCGGCTGTCGAACGCCCCCGTGGTGGCCGTGCTGCCCGGGCTGCGGCCGCGGGGCGCGAGCGCGAGCGCCGCGAGCCTCACCCTCGACCACTTGGCCGCGACCTCCGGCAGCCGCGGCCACGCGCTGGCGCTGCTCGTCACCTCGGGCGAATCCGACGAGGCGGAGCGCCGGGCGGTGATCGCGCTCCTCGCCGCGGTGGCCGTCGCGCGCGGCGACCGGGTCCTGCGCGTCGACGCCGACCTGCGGGCCGACGGCTCCGGCACCGGCGGCCTCCTCGACGTGCTCCGCGGCGAGCAGAGCCTCAACGCCGTGACCCGGACGGACCCGGCCTCCGGCGCCCGCCGGGTCGGGCTCGGCGACACCGAGAAGCCCCTGCGCGACGCCCTGACGCCCGCCAATGTCGAGCGCTTCATCGCGGGCGTGAAGGGACGCTTCGACCTCGTGCTCGTCGACGGCGGCGTGCTGACCGAGAACCTGCGGCTCGGCCCCCTGGCGGCGGCCGCCGACCGGCTGCTGCTCGTCGCCTGCAACGGCGCGACGCGCCAGCGCGACCTGATCGACCTCGTCGACACGTCGGAGGCGCTGGGCCGACCGATCTCCGGCTCCCTGCTCCTGACGCGGCGCAAGGCATGAGGACCCTCCGGCAGACCGGCTTCGCGCGCCGCCACGATCCGGTGGCGCGCACGGGTCCGGTGCTGCGCGCCCTGCTGCGGGCGGAATCGGTGGCCCTGTCGGTCTGGGCCCTGCTCCTCGTCGGGGTCTCGGGCGGCCTCCTGTGGGTGCTCGGCCTCAATTACGAGGGGATCACCGGCTCGGCCGCCTCGAAGATCCACCCCGCCACCTACCTGGCGGTCGTCCTGATCGGCTGGACCCTGGTGCGCGCGGGCAATCCGGTGATCCCGGTGGCCGGGGCGCTCAACCGGCGGCCGGCCAGCGTGCTCCTGGCCGCCTGCGGCGTGCTGCTCCTCGCGCTGATCGCGGCCCGGGGCGGCGCGGGCCTCGCCGGCTCCATCGACACCTTCGTGCTCGCCGGCCTCGTCCCGATCCTCCTGATGGACCGGGACGCCGCCACGCTCGGGCGGCTGGAGACGATCTTCCACCTCGTGATGCTCGCCAACGCCCTGCTCGGCCTGTTCGAGCTCGCGAGCGGCCAGCGCTTCTTCCCCTACCGGTTCGACGGCGTGGCGTTCGAGTCCGACACGCGGTCGGCGGCCCTCCAGGGCCACCCGCTGGCCAACGCGACCATGACGGCGTGCTACATCCTGGCGCTGGCCAAGGGCGGCGGTCGCCTCGCGCCGATGCCGCGCGCCGCCATGATCGTCCTCCAGCTCGTCGCCCTGGTCACGTTCGGAGGACGCTCGGCCACCGTCACGACGCTGATCCTCGGCGGCGCTGTCGGGCTGGTGGCCCTGAACCGCACCCTGCGCACCGGCCGCGTCCCGCTGGCGGCGGCGGCCTGCGCGTGCTTCGCCCTCACCCTGCTGCCGGTTCTGGTCGCCGTCCTGGCCGCGGCCGGGTTCTTCGACACCCTGCTGGACCGGTTCGTCTCGGACGGCGGCAGCGCGCAGGCCCGGGTCGACATGCTCACGGTGTTCGACGCGATCCCGTTCCGGCAGCTCCTGCTCGCACCCGACTTCCTGCAGGTGAACACGCTGCGCCGGATCTACGGCCTGGAATGGGGCATCGAGAACTCGATCATCTCGGCCGTGCTCTACCACGGCATCCTGGTCACGGGGGTGCTGGTGATCGCGGTGGCGCTCTACCTCACGGAGATCGCGCGGGATTGCCGGCGCGGCGTCTGGCTGCCGATCCTGGCCTTCGTGATCCTCGTGAACACCTTCGAGGGCCTCGCCGGCAAGACCACGCTGCTCGCCAAGTTCGCCCTGATGCTGATCGTCCTGTTCCCGCCTCTGCCGCGCCGCGGGCGCGGCTGAGAGCGGGCGGGCTTCGGCCCGATCGACCGCGCTCTCACGGCCGGGTCTTCAGCCCGAGGGCGGGGATCAGGGCGGGGTCGGCGACGTGCGCGTCGTCCATGAGACCGAGGCCGTCGAACAGGTTCCAGAACGACCACGCGAACCCGTTCGCCTCCGCCGCCAGCCGCACGTCCCGGATGTAGGCGGCCCGGTCCGGCGCCCGGGACGCCGTGAAGCGGGCGTCGGTGCGCAGGGCGCCGAACTCGCCCATCAGTACCTGCCCGCGCGGGATCCCGTAGAGGTCCGCCCAGGTGGCCACCGGCGCCATCGCGTCGGCGATGTAGGCCGGGCCGGGCGCGGCCTCGAAATATTCGTGCAGCTTCGCCTCGATCAGCGCGCGGTCGCGCGCCTTCTCGGCCCGGGGCACCGTGCGGTCCGCGTCCATGCGCGCTTGCACCGCCGCGAGCGCCTCGCGCAGCGTGCCGCGGCTCCCGGGCCAGGGCACGGCGGTGAGCCAGCGGTAGAACGGCTCCTCGGTGAGCCAGGTCGCCCCCTGGTGGGAGAACAGGTACGGCTCGTAGAAGTGGAACGTGTAGAGGAGCGGCGCGAACCGCGCGAGCGCGGCCGGGTCCAGGGCCGTCAGGCCGGCGACGAGGCTGCCGCAGGAGCCGGTCGCCACGAGGGTGAGCGCCGGCGCGGCCGCGCGCGCCGCCGCCAGGAGCCCGTCCTGCACCCGATTCCAGGCGCGCGCGCCGCAGGCCTGCGGCGGCTCGTTCACCGGCTCCAGGGCCAGGCGGTCCGTGCCCTTCCGCGCGCACAGGCGCGCGAGGTCTCCGACGAGGTCGCGATAGGCGGCGAAGAGCGGCGCCCGGTCCGAGTCGTAGAACGCGCCCGGCGTGTAGTGGTGGGTCGCGGCGTTCGCCTGGACATTGACCAGGACGCGCAGCCCGGCCGCCAGGGCCGCGTCGACGGCCTCCGACAGGGTGCCGAGGAGTTCGGCGCGCCGGGCCCCGGTGAAGGCCACGAACGGCCCGGGATCTAGGGGCAGCCGCACGAAGTCGAAGCCGAACCCGGCGATCCGGGCGAGGTCGTCGCGGGTGGGTATTGGCCGGCCGGCCTGGAAGGGCGGCCACGCGTAGTCGGTCCGCGGCGGCGGGTACTCGGTGGTCAGCGAGAACCAGGGCCAGAGGGCGATGCCTCGGCGCAGGGCGATCGGCGCGGGACTGCCCTGGACGGGTCGGACGCCCGCGCCCGCCGCGAGGGCGCCGGCGAGCACCGACCGCCGGCTGGGGCCTACCATCTCGGACCGGCCGGGGCGGCGACGGGCGCGACCGCGGTGGCGCGCGCCGCGCGGTCCGGTGCCGGCGGGTAGCCGCCGACACGGCGCAGCGCGTCCTCGTAGGAGGCCAGCACGGCGTCCCAGCGGAACTGCTCGGCGCGCGCCCGCGCCGCCGCGCGGGCCGCCGCGACCGCGGCCCCGTCGGAGAGCACGCGCTCGATGGCCGCCGCGCAGCTGTCCGGATCCGAGAAATAGAGTTGCGCGTCCCCGGCCGTGCCCCGGTTGAACGGATTGTCGTGGGCGACCACGGCGTTGCCCGCCCAGAGCGCCTCGACCAGCGACGGGTTGGTGCCGCCCACCGTGTGGCCGTGGAGATAGGCCCGCGCGTGGACCCGCAGGGCCTGGACCTGCTCGGGCTCGTAGATGGCGCCGGGGAACAGCACCTCCGGCGAGGCGGCCGCCTCCACGGCGCGATGGTACGGGTTGCCGACCCTCAGCGTGCCGAGCACCACGAGCCGCACGCCGCGGGCCCGGCGCGAGAAGGCCTCGACGAGCGTCAGGATGTTGTTGTCCGGCTCGATGCGGGCGATCGAGACGAGGTAGCGGTCCGGCGCGAGGCCGAGGGGCGGCGGCCCGACATCGGCCGCCGGGGGATCGCCGCCGTACGGGATGGTCGCGATGGCGCCGCGCGGCCTGCGACGGGCGAGGTGGTCGGCGATGACGGGATGGTCGGCCACCAGCCGCTGCGAGGACCACGCGGCGATCCACTCGCTGACGTAGAAGAAGGCGCGCACGGGCAGCGACCATTTCGGACGGCGCCACTCGATCCCGTCCATGTTGGTCAGGATCCGTCCGCCCCGCGCCCGCAGGTAGGGCAGGAACGCGGCACCGTTGTAGCCGAGCACGAGGCAGACGCCGCCGCGGGTCGCGGCGTCGTGGGCGCAGATGGCGTCGAAGGCGAGCGTCGCGACGGGACCGCGCAGGCCGATCTCTACGGTGATCAGCTCGACACCGTTCCAGGCGCTCCGCACGATGCGGTCCCGCACCGTCTCGACGTCCCTCTGGCAGTACACGCCGACCTGCCAGCCGCGCTCGACCAAGTAGAGCGCGAGACGTTCCGCGAAAGTCTCGAAGCCACCGTGGGCGGCCGGGATACCGCGCGTGCCGAGAATAAGTAGTTTCGGTGCGCGGTCAGGCATGAAACTTCCTTTCCAATGTGTCGGCCCTATTGTAGATCCGAAGGATACGATCCCGGCGACCGGCCTCTACAACTGCTAGTTGTTTATTTAATACAGAAATCATCTTATGGTAGATAACTTCGGACTGAGAGCGGCGCGCGACAGCGATCGTGCTGCCGCGCCCGCGCTGCGGGCCATCGGCAACGCCGCGGCGGCGCTTCGGATCACGTGTGTCCACCAGGGATTCGAGCTGTACGGCTCGGATCGCTGCTTCATCGAGACCGTCCGCACGATCCGGGCCGCCCATCCGGATGCGCGGATCGACGTCGTGCTGCCGCGAAGCGGCCCGATCGTGGCCGCCCTGGAGCCCTTCGCCAGCGAGATCGTGATCGCCCCGCTCTGGATCCTGCGGCGCAAGAACCTGGCGCGCCTCGTAACCCTGGGTCTGATGGCTCTGCCCATCGCGATGATCCGTGCGTGGCGCCGCATCCGCGCGAGCGACCTCGTCTACATCAACACCACCGTGGTGGCCGACTACCTGCTGGCCGCCCGGCTGGCCCCCGGGCGGAGCATCGTCCACGTCCACGAGATCCCCGAAGGCACCGTGCTGAAAGTCCTGCGCGGGCTGATCCGCTGGAGCGGCGCCAACGTGGTGTTCAACTCGCGCGCCACCGAGCGGGCCTACACCCTGCCCCGCGGGGCGACCGCCCGGGTCGTCTACAACGGGATCGCGGGTCCCGCCGAGCCGAATCAGAACACCTACGACGGCTCCCGCCCGCTCCGCGTGCTGATGCTCGGCCGGATCAGCCGGATCAAGGGCCAGGACGTCCTCGTGGAGGCGCTGGCCTCCCTGCCCGAGCCCGTGCGCCGGCGGATCGCGCTGCGCATCGTCGGCAGCGCCTTCGAGGACGAGGCCCGCGAGCGGGCCCTGGTCGGGCGGATCGCCGAGGCGGGGCTCGCCGCGCAGGTCACGCTCGAGCCGTTCGTGGCCGATCCCGCCGCCCTCTACCGCTGGGCCGACGTGGTCACGATGCCGTCGCAGCGGCCCGAATCCCTCGGCCGCGTGGCGATCGAGGCGATGTCCTACGGCGTGCCGCCGCTCGTCACGGCGATCGGCGGCCTGCCCGAGGTCGTAGAGGACGGGAAGACCGGCTGGGTCGTCCCGCCGGGCGGCCCGGAACCGATCGCCGCCGTTCTCGCGGACCTGGTCGCCGACCCGGCGCGCTGGCGCGACTTCGGCCGGGCGGCCCGGGCGCGCTACCTGAGCCTGTTCTCGGAGGCCTCGGCGGCGGAGGGTATCGAGGCTGCGGTCCGGACGACGCTGCGCCGCCCGACCACGGAGGCGTCGCGCGTCGCCGACGTGCCGGCGCGACCGGCAGCCTAGGAGTCGGGGCCTTCCGGCCGGACCGCCGACGATCCGGCGGCGACGCCTGTCCGAGAGCCGGGCCCCGAGCATGACCGGGCTGACTCCCTGCGGGATCGCCCCCTCCGCGGCCGAGCGCCGCGGCCGCGCGTGCCGCCACGAGCGCGCGACGACGGGTTCATCGGCGTCCGCCTCGGCAGCCTCGGTCCGGAAGACCCCGGAGCGCCGCTCGCGACGGAGCGGAAACCGACCCGTGTCGCGGGCGTCACCCTGTGGACGATCAGCGGCGCGAGGATGCAATGCGGGCCCGCCTGACCGATGAGGCGTGCGGCGCGGGCAACCGAACCCGGGCAGGACGAGGAGCGAGGACGGGGAGCGACATGGCGGCCAAGCTCGCAGTTCAGGAGATTGCGGATGCCCTGGACTGGGACCGGCGGGTCTGGGCCTGCCCGGGCGCCAACATCTATTGCGGGACGTCCTGGGGCACCTACAAGGCGCGGCGCGGCCTCGAGGTGCGGCGCGCGGTCGTGTCCGGCGACGGCGCGGACCTCGCCTTCGTCCAGTGGCAGACGCGCCGCAAGGGGCCGGCGCGGTTCGTCCATGTCCAGGGCGGCCCGCTGCTGACCGCGGCGGGCGCGCACCGGGCGGAGGCGGTGTTCGCCGCGTTCATCGACCATCTCGCGCTCGGCCGGCTCGACGTGCTCGCGGTGGATTATGAGCAGTTCGAGAGCCGCGACGCGACGCTGGCGCTGCTGATGCACGGGTTCGCCCCGGTGATCGGCGCGCACGACCACACCCTCGAGCTCGACCTGACCCAGGATCTCGACGCCATCCAGGCCGGCATGGAGCCGCGCTGGCGCAAGGCCCTGCGCAAGGCCGAGCGCAACGTCGAGGTGACGACGCATTTCCTCGAGGACAGGGCCGAGCGCCTCGAAGCCTTCGACGACTTCACCGCGATGTTCGCGGCCCTGCGCGAGCGCAAGGGCTTCGCCACCACGCTGCAGCCGCAGGCCTACCGCGACATCGCGGCCGAGGACGAGCACCTGCTGTTCCTCGACGTCCGCGAGAAGGGACAGCGCGTCCTCGTGCGCATCGCGCACCTTTCGGACACACGCTGCACGGATTTCTACACGGCCTCGAACGACCGGGCCCGCGCAACGGGCGCCGCGACCCTCGCGGTCTGGCGCTTCGTGGAGCGGGCAAAGGCGGAGGGCTGCCGGGTCTTCGATTTCGGCGGCATCGACCCGGCGGCGAACCGCCCCGTCTTCGAGTTCAAGCGCGGCCTGTGCACCGACGTGGTCCAGCACAACCCGCTCTGGGTCTACAGCCGGACGCCGGCGCTGCGGAAACTGGCGCCGGTCCTGCTGGCGCTGCGCTGAGCGGCGGGCCGGCCGCTCACAGGGCGCCGAGGGGCCGCGCCGGTCCCGGGTGCCGCGCCAGCGTCCGGAAGGCCGAGACCGACCAGACCAGCGTCGCCACTTCGGAGGCCAGCAGGCCGACGAGCGCGGTGGCGGGCGGCAGCAGCAGCAGCGCCGGCACCATCACGGCCATGCCGAGGGCGGCGCTCGCCACCGCCCCCGCCGTGATGGTCCGGAACGCCGCCGAGGCCTCGAGGTAGGCGCGCGGGATCGCGTAGAGCAGCGACACGGTCACCACCGCCCAGACGCCGAGCCCGATCCAGCCCATCGGCTGCGCGGCGAACCGTCCCTTGAACAGGATGTCCTCGACGAGCGGCAGGGCCGCGGCCATGACCGCCCCGTAGGCGAGACAGGCGCTGCCGAGCAGGATCCCGTTGCGGACGACGAGCCGGCGGGCGGCCTCGACCTGCCCGGCCGCGAGCAGCCGGCTGATCTCCGGCAGGATCATGTTCAGCAGCGCGCTCGCGGGGATGCGCAGCGGCGCGTAGAGCACGATCGTGGCGGCGATCGGCGCGTAGGCGGCCGGACCGGCCAGGAGGGCCAGCAGCAGCGTCAGGCCCTGTCCCTGCACGGTCAGGCTGGTGACGCCGGCGAGCGACCACGCCAGCGTCCGCCAGATCGCCCGGTAGCGGGCGCGCGCCCGCGCGTGCAGCGAGAAGCGGATCCGCTCGCGCAGCGCCGCGTAGGCCACGGCGATCGCGGTCGCGTGGGCGAGCGCGATCGCCGTGAAGGCTCGATCGAGAAGGGCCGTGCCCTCTCCGTTCAGCCAGCGCGCGACGAGGAGACCGCCGCAGACCGCGTAGACCAGGTCGCTCAGGCCGGCGATCCGGGGCCGGCCGCGGGCGAGGAGAACGATCCGCAGGTAGCTGCGGAAGGCGTAGAGGCCCACGAAGGCCCCGGCCGCGAGGGCGCCGAGGCCGATCACCGGGATCAGGACGAGGCCGACGGCGGCCGCCATGATGCCGGAGACCAGCACCGCGCCCGAGCCGAACATCACGTCGTAGCCGAGCGCCGCCGGCCGGCCCAGGCTCCGGGCGACGTGGATCGTCGCCGGGACCGCCACCAGCGCGCGGATGTAGGTGATGCCGACCGCCCCGACCGCGAAGACGATGGCGAACAGGCCGTAATCGTGCGCGCCGAGCGCGCGCACCAGCAGGATGTTCAGGAGGAAGTGGAACAGGCTCTGGGTCAGCTCGCCCGACAGGATCACGGCGAACCGCCCCGAGAGGACGGCGCGCATCGGTCCGGGCAGACGGAGGCGGCCGGCGCCCGGGATCCGGAGCCGATCACCGGGACGCGGTATGGAGTCGGTCATGTGGGGGTGGACGGTCTCCGTGTGGGCGCGGGCCGTGCCCGGGCACCTGCGCCGGGGATCGGCCGGCGGCGCAGCATCCTCGTTCCTCCGGCCCGGCGCCCGTGCCGGAGCGTCCGTTTCCGGACCGTCTCAGGTGCTCCCCTGGCAGGCCTCGGACAGTGCGGCAAGGCATCGCGCGAGGTCGTCCCCGTCCGTCCACACGTGCGGACTGATGCGCAGGGCGCCGGAACGCTCGCTCACGTAGACCCGGTCCCGCTGCAGGCGATCGACCAGGCCCGTCGGCAGGCCCGCGGGCGGCCGCAGACCGAGGATGTGGGGTGCCCGCAGGGAGGCCGGCGGCGGCGTCAGGCCGAGGCCGGCGACCCCGTCCGCCAAGCGGTCGGTCAGCCCCCGCAGCCGGGCGGCGACCGCCGGCACACCCCACTCGGCGATCTGCTCCAGCCCGGTCACCGCCATGAACAGCGCCACCGGATCGTTCAGCTCGCCCCGGTCGTAGCGGCGCGCGCCGACGGCCGGCGGCCGGTTCCCGATATTCTCCTCGATGGCCGCCCCGTCCTGCCGGTGCGGCGCGGCGTACAGGAAGGCGAGGCCGTAGGGTCCGAGCGCCCATTTGTAGGTCGGGAAGGCCAGAAAGTCGGGGCGCCAGCGGGCGACGTCGACGGGCACGGCGCCCGCGGCCTGCGTGGCGTCGATCACCAGGGCCGCGCCGGCATGATGGACCAGGGGGGCGAGCCGATCGAGGTCGATCAGGCTGCCGTCGGTCCAGTGCAACGGGGTCAGGGTGGCGAGGGCGAGCGGCGGGGCGTCCGGCCGGGCGATCGCGGCCGCGACCGCCGCGGTCCAGTCGCCGTCCGGCGGGCGCGGAACCTCCTCCACCACCAGACCCTGCCGCTCGGCGAGCCGGTCGAAGGCGAAGCGCAGGGACGGGAACTCGTCGGCCACGCGGAGCAGGCGCCCGCCCGGCCTCACGGTCAGGTTGCGGGCGGCCACCGCCATGGCGTGGCTGACCGCGCCGACGATCGCGATGTCGTCCGCGGTGGCGCCGATCAATCGCGCCGCCGCCGCGCGCGCTCGCTCGGCCCAGGGCGGGATCGCCGTGCGGGGATGGTCCCAGGGGCGGCTCTTGACCAGGATCCCCGCCTCGCCCGCCGCGCGCACGGCCCGCGGCAGCGGCGACCACGCGGCGGCGTCGAGGTAGCAGACGTCGGCGGGCATCTCGAAGAGGTGGCGCTGGCACGGGAGCGCCGCGGCGACGGATTCGGTGAACGCCATGATGCGCGAGCCTAGAGGATCGGATCCGCCGGGACCACGGCCCAGGCTTGATCGCGCGGCGCCGATGCCGCAAGTCGCCGTGTCCCAGTCCGCGAGGCCGCCCGTGCCGACCCGCTCGCCTCACTCCGATCCGGCAGCGCCATGGGCCGCCTGAGCCCCGACTGCTTCGACGCCGCCACCGCGCCGATGCGGGTCGCCGACGCGGTCGCTCTGATCCGGGCGCGACTCCCGATCCTGTCCGGGACCGAGACAGTCCCGCTCGCGGATGCGGACGGCCGGGTCCTCGCGGACGATGTGATCGCGCCCCTCGATCTGCCTCCCTTCGACAACGCCGCGGTGGACGGCTACGCCCTGCGCGCCGCCGATCTCGCGGCCGGCGGCGAGACGCGCCTGCCCGTCGGCGGACGCGTGCCGGCCGGCCATCCGGCGGGCGATCCCGGTCCGGGCGCGGCCGTGCGCATCTTCACCGGGGCGCCGGTGCCCGCGGGGACCGACACCGTCGTCATGCAGGAGGACGTCCGGATCGACGACGGCAGCGTCATCCTGCCTGGAGGACTCGTGTCGGGCGCCAATCGTCGGCGGGCCGGCGAGGACGTCGCCCGCGGCAGCACGGCGCTCCGCGCCGGGACGCGCCTCGGGCCGCAGCACATCGTACTCGCGGCCGCCTGTGGCCTGGCCGCGCTGCCGCTGCGGACGCCCCTGACGGTCGCGCTCTTCTCGACCGGCGACGAGCTGACACCGCCCGGCCAGTCCCTGCCGCCGGCCGGGATTTTCGACGCCAACCGGCCGATGCTCGCCGCGCTCCTGAGACGCCTCGGCGCCGTCCCCGTCGATCTCGGCATCCTCCGCGACGAGCCCGGACCGCTGCGGGCGCGCATCGCGGAGGCGGCGGCGTCCCACGACCTGATCCTGACCTCGGGAGGCGCCTCGGTGGGCGAGGAGGACCATGTCCGCGCCGCGATCGAGGCTTCGGGGCGACTGACCTTCTGGCGGTTGGCGATCAAGCCCGGCCGCCCGGTCGCGCTCGGAACCGTGGCCGGCACGCCCGTCATCGGGCTGCCGGGCAACCCGGCCGCCGCCTACGTGACCGCCCTGGCGGTGCTCGGTCCCCTGGTGCTCCATCTCTCCGGCGCGCGCGACACGGCGCCCGAGCTGGCGATCCGCAGCGGCTTCGCCCGCGAGAAGCGCCCCGGCCGGCGCGAATACCTGCGCGTCTGCCTCCGGGCCGGCCGGGACGGCCTGCCCGAGGCCGTGCCGGCGCCCGGCGGCGCGCTGTCCAGTCTCGCGGGCAGCGACGGGCTGGTGGAACTCGCCGAGGATCTGACCGCGATCCGCCCGGGCGACGCCCTGCCCTATCGACCGCACGGTGCGGTCGGCGCCGGCAGCTGAGCTGTTGTTCCGGGCCGCGAGCCTGTAGAGCCTCGGGACACATCGCCACGACCCGACCGAGACCCCGTGACCCTGCTCGCCGATCGCGCCCCCGCCAAGGTCAACCTGACGCTCCACGTCCTCGGCCGACGCGTCGGCGACGGCTACCACGTGCTCGAGAGCCTCGTCGCCTTCGCGGGCACCGCCGACCGCCTCACCCTGGATCCCGACGCCCCGCTGGGCCTGACCGTCAGCGGCCCCACCGCCGGCCCTGCCGGTCCGACGGACGACAACCTCGTCCTGCGGGCCGCCCGGGGTCTCGCCGCACGGGTGCCGGGCTTGCGCGCGGGTGCCTTCCATCTGGTGAAGCGCCTGCCGGTCGCGGCGGGGATCGGCGGCGGCTCCTCCGACGCCGCCGCGGCCCTGCGCCTGCTGGCGCGCCTCAACGGGCTGCCCCTCGACCACGCGGCCGTCGGCGCGGTGGCGCGGGAGACCGGCGCCGACGTACCGGTCTGCCTCGACCCGCGGGCCCGGATGATGCGCGGCGCGGGCGAGGAGATCGGGGCGGCCCTCGGGCTCGAACCGCTGCCCGCGGTGCTGATCAATCCCGGCGTGCCGGTGCCCACCGCCCCGGTCTTCAGGGCTCTGGGCCTGAGCGTCGGCCAGGATCTCGCGGGCGCACCGCATCCGACGATCCCGCAGGCCACGGCGACCGACACGCTGCTCCAGGCCCTGGCCGAGGCCCGCAACGATCTGGAAGCGCCGGCCCTGACCGTGGCGCCGGTGATCGGTGACGCGCTGGCAGCCCTCCGCGCCCAGGGCTGCCGCCTCGCGCGGATGTCGGGCTCCGGCGCGACCGTGTTCGCGCTGTTCGCCGACCGGCGCGCGGCCGTCCGGGCCGCTGCCGCCCTGCGCGCCGCCCATCCGGGATGGTGGGTGGCGCCGACCTTCCTGCGCTGACCCGGCCCGCGGGCGGCGCTCAGCCGGGCGCGGCCTCGTAGACCGTGACGACGCCGCCCGCCTCCGGCACCATCACGCGCCAGCGGCTCGACCGTGGCAGGTCGCCGGGATCGATCGCGGTGGCCCGGCCGCTCCCGACAGAGAAGGTCGCGAGCCGGCCGTCCCCGTCGTGTCCGCGCAGATACGCGCGGCCGTCGCCGAGGTGGAGCGCGGCCGGAGCGGCGGTGAGGCCGAAGGCGATGACCGCGAGGGCGCCGCTCGGCGCCAGGACGGCGCCCCGCAGCGCCAGCACGTCGGCCCCGGAGGCGATCTCGGACTCGACCCGCAGGTGGCCGTCGACGGCGTGACGGCGGTTCAGCAGCAGGGCTTGCCGGCGTCCCTCACGCAGGACGACGAGGGCGAGATCCGGCCCGTCCCGGCCGGCGATCAGGTAGAAGCTGCCCGGCGCGAGCCGATCGAGGCGGGTGGTCCGGCCGGGACGGTGCGGGTCCAGGGTCATGCTTCCATCCGTGCGCGCCTTTCACCCCGCCCCTTCCGGTAGAACGCGCGGCGCTCGGCTTCGGCCCGCACCACCGTGGCGCGCACCTGGAGCAGGTCCTTGCGGGTCAGGAGCCCGACGAGGCCGCCGGTGCGCGGATCGGTGACCGGCAGGCGCCCCTGCCCGGCCGACAGCATGACGTCGAGGGCGTGCGAGACCACGTCGCCCGGATGGACGACGGCGAGATCGGCGTCCGAGACGCGCTCGCCGAGGGTGCCCTCCTCGGCCGCGCCGTCGCGCTCCTCCAGGGTCCAGCGGAGGGCGTCGTTGCGCGAGACGAGGCCGACGGGCCGGCCCGCGCCGTCGACCACCGGGTAGGCGTGGTGGGCGCCGGTCTCGATCGCCGCGAGGGCCTCGGCCAGGGGCAGGTCCGCGTCCAGGGTCTCGACCGTGCGGGTCATCACCGCCTCGACCCGGGCGAGATCGTAGGGATCGATCCCGTATTCCCGGGTCACGTGCTGCCCGCGCCGGGCGATCTTCTCGGTCAGGATCGATCGCTTGAGGAGGAGCACGGTCACCGCGTAGGCCGCCACGGTGGCGGCGAGCAGCGGCGCCAGGGCGGCGACGTCGCCGGTCACCTCGACGGCGAAGACGACGCCGGTCAGCGGCGCCGGCAGGGTGCCGCCGAGCATCGCCGCCATGCCGATGAGCGCCCAGAAACCGTGGGCGCCGGGCAGGAGGACGCCGATCAGCCAGCCGACGGCGCCGCCGAGGATCAGCAGCGGCGCGAGCACGCCTCCGGACGTGCCCGACGACAGGGCGGCGAGCCAGATCGCCGCCTTGACCACGAGGATCAGCACGACGGCGCTCGCCAGCATGTGGCCGGAGAGCAGGTCGTGGATGACGTCGTAGCCGACGCCGAGCGCCCGCGGCTCCACGAGGCCGCCCAGCCCGACCACGACGGCGCCGATGGCGGGCCACCACATCCAGTGCAGGGGAAGCCGCCCGAAGCCGTCCTCCAGCGCGTAGAGGGCCCGGGTCAGCCCCCCCGAGATGAGGCCGCAGGCTATGCCGAGCAGCGCGCAGGCGGGCAGCCCCCACCAGGGCAGGACCGGATTGTCGGCGAAGGGAAAGAGCGGGCCGGCGCCGAACAGGGCCGGCCGCCAGCAGGCCGCGGTGACAGCCCCGACGGTCACCGGTACGAGGCTCCGCGGCCGCCACTCGAACAGCAGAACCTCGACGGCGAGCAGCACGGCCGCCACGGGCGTCCCGAAGATGGCGGTCATGCCCGCCGCCGCGCCCGCCACCAGCAGCGTCTTCCGCTCGGCGGCGCTGAGATGGAAGAACTGGGCGAAGAGCGAGCCGACCGCGCCGCCCGTCACGATGATCGGCCCCTCGGCGCCGAACGGGCCGCCGGTGCCGATCGCCACCGCCGAGGAGAGCGGCTTGAGCACGGCGACCCTGGGCGACATCCGGCTGCCGCCGACCAGGATCGCCTCCATCGCCTCCGGGATCCCGTGGCCGCGGATCTTCTCCGAGCCGTAGCGCGCCATGGCGCCGACGATCAGCGCCCCGATCACCGGGATCGCCACCATCGAGGGCCCCGGCGCCGCGCCGGCCAGGGAGGTCAGGGCGGTGTCGAGCCGGCCGTACCACGCGAGGTTGGTCACGAGGCCGATCAGCGTGAGCAGGATCCAGGCGGTGCCGCTCGCGGCGGTCCCGGTGACGACCGCCATGCCGGCCAGCGTCAGGACCCGCCGGTCCGCGCTGAAATCCCCCAGTGCCCGGCGCGACGGGCTGCCCTCCCCGCTCCCGCTCCCAGTCCCGCCGATCATCGGGGCCTCCTTCCTTCGCGGCGGCTTTTATGTCGTAATCCGATATATCTTGCAACGGCGCGGCCATTGCGAGCCGGGACCAGCCCGTCGATACGGGGCACCGTCGGCGGCTCGAGGGACACACCACGGAGGCGATCATGGAGGCCGATGCCCCGGGACCGGAGGCGCTGTCGCGGGAGCAGTACGCGGCGCTCGCGGATTTCCGCTTCCGTCTCCGCCGCTTCCTGGCGTTCAGCGAGGCGGCGGCGGCCCGGGCGGGCCTGCCGCCGCAGCAGCATCAGGCCCTGCTGACGCTGGCGGGCCATGCCGGGCGCGCGCCGGCGACGGTCGGCCTGCTGGCCGAGCAGCTGCTGATCGCTCCGCACAGCGCGGCCGAGCTGGTGTCCCGCATGGTGGAGGCCGGCCTGCTGACCAAGACGCGGGCCGTCGAGGACAGGCGGCGGAGCGAGCTGTCCCTCACGCCGCGCGCCGAGGCCCTGCTGCGCACCCTGACGGACGCGCATCTCGCGGAGCTGCGCGACCTCGCCCCCGCCCTCGCCGAAGCCCTCGGGCCCGTGACGCGTTGAGGCCGACGCGGGTCGTCGGGCCGGCGCGGATCGGTAGCTGTCGACGCGGGAGCCCCGAGATCCCGCCTCAGCGCGCCCGCGCCACGCAGAACTCAACGGCCCCGATCAGCGCCGCCTTGACGGGCCCGTCCGGGAAGATGTCGAGGGCGGCCCGGGCCTCGGCGCCGTAATGGTGGGCGCGGGCCACGGTCTCCTCCAGGGCGCCGTGGCGCTGCAGGAGGTCGAGGGCGGTCTCCAGGTCGGTCTCGCCGATCTCGCCCTGCTGCAGGGTGCGCCGCCAGAAGCCGCGCTCGCCCTCGCTGGCCCGGCGATAGGCCAGGACGATCGGCAGGGTGATCTTGCCCTCGCGGAAATCGTCGCCGACGTTCTTGCCGAGCTCGGCCGAGGTGCCGCCGTAGTCGAGCACGTCGTCGATCAGCTGGAAGGCGATGCCGAGATTCATCCCGTAGGATCGGGCCGCCGCCTGCTCGGCCTCGGGTCGCCCGGCGAGCACCGGCCCGACCTCGCAGGCGGCGGCGAACAGCTCGGCGGTCTTGCCGCGGATCACCGCCAGATAGGCGGCCTCGTCGGTCTCCAGGTTCTTGGCGTTGGTGAGCTGCATCACCTCGCCCTCGGCGATCACCGTGGCGGCGGCCGAGAGGATGTCGAGCGCCCGCAGCGAGCCGACCTCGACCATCATCCGGAAGGCTTGGCCGAGCAGGAAGTCGCCGACCAGCACGGAGGCCTCGTTACCCCACTTGATCCGGGCGGCGACGCGGCCGCGGCGCATGTCGCTCTCGTCGACCACGTCGTCGTGGAGGAGCGTGGCGGTGTGCATGAACTCGACGCTGGCGGCGAGCTTGACGTCGCCGTCGGTGGCGCCCGCGTAGCCGCAGAGCCGGGCGCAGGCCAGCGTCAGGATCGGCCGCAGGCGCTTGCCGCCGGAGGCGATCAGGTGGTTGGCGACCTCGGGGATCATCGCCACGTCCGATCCCGTCCGCGACAGGATCGTGGTGTTGACCCGCGCCATGCCGTCGGCCACCAGCGCGACGAGGTCGTTGAGCCCCGCCTCCGCCTCGGGCTTCGGATTCTCGATGGAGAGGGCCATACCCAAGATCCGTGACCTCCAGACCGGTCGCCCCTCAGGGGGCGGGCGATCCCTTCGCACGCGCCCCGCGGCGCCGCAACATCGTCGCCGGCCGGATATGGGGTGTCGCCAGCGCGGATCTCACGCGACGAAACCGCCGATCCCCGCCCGTTCCGGAGCCGAGCCGCGATGATCGAGCTGATCCGCGCCAACGACGTCGTGCTGATCGGGTTCGCCCGGTCGATCCTCGAGGCGGCCGAGATCCCGGTCCTCGTGGCCGACAGCCACATGAGCCTGATGGAGGGGTCGATCGGCGTCTTCGGCCAGCGCCTCCTGGTGCCGCGCGACCACGAGGCCCAGGCCCGCCGCCTGCTGACGGATGCCGGCATCGCCCACGAGTTGCGCCAACCGTGACGGCCGAGGCCGACAGCGGCGCCGATCCCTTCCTCGGCGGGCTCCTGCGCCTGCACCAGCCGCCGCGGGGGGCGCACCGCGCCGGGACCGACGCGGTGCTGCTCGCCCGGCTGCTCGCGCCGCGGGCCGGGGACCGGCTCTGCGATGTCGGCGCCGGGACCGGCGCCGTCGGCCTCGCCTGCGCGGCCCTGGCGCCCGGCCTCCGGCCGACCCTGGTCGAGCGCGACCCGGCGCTCGCCGGGCAGGCCCGTGCCAACGCGACCCTCAACGGCATCGACGCGCGGGTCCTGGTCGCCGACGTGCTCGCGTCCGCGGCGGAACGCCGCGCCGCCGGTCTGCTGCCGGACAGTTTCGACGTCGTGCTCACCAACCCGCCGTTCTTCGCGGCCGGCGCTCACCGCGCCTCGCCGCACCCGGGCCGCGCCGCCGCCCACACCTTCGCGGGCGGCGATCTCGACAGCTGGATCCGCGCCTGCACGGCGGTCCTGCGGGCGGGCGGGCGTCTCGGGCTCATCCACCGGGCGGACACCCTCCCGGCCTGCCTCGACGCCCTCAGGGGCCGCTACGGCGGGCTGGCGATCCGCCCCGTCCATCCCCGGGGCGACGCGCCGGCGATCCGCGTCCTGATCGCGGCGACCCGCGGGAGCCGGGCCGCCCCGACCCTGCTGCCGCCCCTCGTGCTGCACGGCCCCGACGGCAGGTTCACGGACGAGGCCGAGGCGCTCCATCGCGGCGCGCCCTGGCCGACGCCCTGAGAGCGCGCCTCACGCCGCGAGGGCGACGGGCTCGGCGTCGCGGATGCCGAGGAACCGCTCGACTTCCGGAAGATCCGGGAAGGCGAGGAATTCCGGGCGCAGCGGCTCGGGCAGACCCTCGAAGTTGAGACCCGGGAACGTGTCGGGATGCGGGTAGAGCTGCCAGGCCGCGCCGGGCTCGACCGGGGGGAACAGGATCGCGACCTTCTCGGCGCCGAGGCGGACGATCCGCGTCGGGCTGTACGACAGCGTCTCGATGCTCCAGCCGTGATGGGAATCCCGGCGGGCCTTCATGGTGCGGCGGCTCGTCGCGCGATGCATGGCGGTCTCCTTCGGTGGGGGTGGAAGCGGGATCAGGCGGCGCTGCGGCGTCCGGCGCGCTTCGGCCAGCCCAGCGCCACGAGGCGGGCCTTGGCGTAGTCGCGCACCTCGTCGCGGGTGCCGGGCGGCATCGTCGCCAGGACGGCCTGGGTGGCGCCGTCCAGCATCAGGTCGGTGACCGCGTTGATGGTCTCGGCCTCGTCGATGCGGCGCTTGAGGTCGCCCTCGGCCTCGGTCACCTCGTCGAAGGCGGGCGCCTCCTCGAAATCCTCGTCGACGGCCCGGACCGGGACCTGATGGGCCCGGAACTCGTCGGCCTCCTCCTCGGAGTAGACGAGGCCGTGCAGCTCGATGAGCTTGAGGATGACGCGGTCCTTCCCGCGCTTCTCGGCCATGGCGTAGACGTAGGCCGCCTGCTTGCCCGAGACGCGGTAGTTCACGTTGACCAGCGCCTCGCCCATGGACCACTCGACCCGCTCGGTCCCGGGCTTCGCGCCGGGCAGCCGGCCGGTCACCAGGATCACGGCCTCGTCGCGCTCGGCCCGGATGACGGTCGGCGGCTCGAACACGATGCCGGCCTGGGCGGCGATGCGCTCCAGGGTCTTGTGGTAGATGACGGCGGTCCCCTGGACGCGCCAGACGTTGCCCCCGAAGGGCTCGCCGTAGCGGACGAGGATGTCGGCGATCTGCTTGTCGGCGGTTCGCATGGGGCGCTCGGTCCGTCAGGGTGAGGTCGCGTCGTCCACAGCTTTTATCGGGGACGCTCTTTCGTTCTCTTTTTGTTCACATCTATATGCGCAATCCGCCCGCGATGCGCAAGGCTCGGACGCGAAAAGCTGCGGCCGCGGACGTGCGTCATCGTCGGACATGTGCGGGCGTGGCGCGGGTCCCAACCCCTGCGGGAGAGCGGGCGCGTCGCGGATGTCTCAGGAAGACGGCTGGTCGTCGGCGCAGTCGTACAGCAGCTTCTCGGATCCGAAGGCCCGACGGGTTGCGGCCCGGCGCACGATGCCATTCCGGCGACCCCGCCGCCTGCGCCGCCGACCCGCATTGTTGCTGCACCGCACCCTAGGCTAGACCGCTTCCACGATGTCCGAGACAGCTGCCGCGATGACGCCTTCCCTCTGGACCCGCCTGTCGAACCCCAGCCACTTCATGCGGTGGTCGGGGGCGCTGGTGCCGTGGCTGACGGTCCTGTCCCTCGGCGTCCTGACGCTGGGCCTGTACCAGACCTTCTTCGTGGTGCCGCCCGACTACCAGCAGGGCGAGACCGTGCGGATCATGTACATCCACGTGCCGGCGGCGTGGCTCGGCGTGTTCTTCTACGGCGCGATGAGCGTGTCGGCGATCGGCACCCTGGTGTGGCGCCACCCGCTCGCCGACGTCGCTCAGCGGGCGGCCGCGCCGATCGGGGCCGCCTTCACGCTGATCTGCCTCGTGACCGGCTCGCTGTGGGGCAAGCCCATGTGGGGCACCTACTGGGTCTGGGACGCGCGCCTGACCTCCATGCTGATCCTGCTGCTGATCTACTGCGGCATCATCGCCCTGTGGCGGACCCTGGAGGATCCGAACCGCGCGGCGCGCGCCGTGGCGATCCTGACGCTCGTCGGCGCCGTGAACCTGCCGATCATCAAGTTCTCGGTGAACTGGTGGTCGACCCTGCACCAGCCGGCCTCGATCCTGCGCATGGGCGGCTCGACCATCGACCCCTCGATGCTCCACCCGCTGCTGGTCATGATCGGCGCCGCGACCCTCGGCGGCATGACGCTGCACCTCTACGCGATGCGCACCGAGATCATGCGCCGCCGGGTGCGGACGCTGACGATCCGCGAGGCCGAGCGCCTCGACCGCGCCCAGCCGCGCCTCACCCCGACACCGGCCGCGATGCCGGTCGGGCAGCCGGTCTAGGAGGACCGCGATGGATCTCGGGTCTCACGGCGGCTTCATCCTGGCCGCCTACGCCTTCACGGCCTTGGTGATGGTCGCCCTGGTGGGCAACGCCCTGCGCGACCGCCGCGCGCAGCGCCGCGCCCTCAAGGGGTTCGGCGAGGACCGGCGATGACCGCCCCCCTCGACGACACCGCCGGCCGGACGCCACCGGTCCGCCGCTCGCTGCTGCTGATCCTGCCGGCGCTCGTCTTCGCGGCGCTCGCCGCCGTGCTGTTCCTGCGCCTGCGCTCCGGCGCCGACCCGGCCGCCCTGCCCTCCGCGATGATCGGCAAGCCGGTGCCGCGCTTCGACCTGCCCGCCGTGCCGGGACTGACCGCCAACGGCGCGCCCGTACCCGGGCTGTCGAGCGCGGACCTCAAGGGCCAGATCACGGTGCTCAACGTCTTCGCCTCGTGGTGCGCGCCCTGCCAGGTGGAGCACCCGATGCTGATGCGGCTGGCGAAGGAACCCGGCATCCGGCTCGTCGGCATCGACTACAAGGAGCCGACGCCCGAGGCCGGCCAGCGCTTCCTGACCCGGCACGGCGTTCCGTTCAGCGCGGTGGGCGCCGATGCCGGCGGCCGCGCGGCGATCGATTTCGGCGTCTACGGCGTGCCCGAGACCTTCATCATCGGGCCCGACGGCGTGATCCGCGACAAGCTGGTCGGCATCCTCACGCCGGAGAATTTTTCCAGCGTGCTCGCGCGGATCCGCGCTGCCGGGAAGGTGGCGGCGGCGCAGTAGGCATCACGCCTCAGGCTGCGCCTTCTTGCGCTCGTAGCGGGTGAGCAGCGGCGTCTGCGCGAGGGCGAACAGCACGGTGATCGGCATGATGCCGAACACCTTGAAGTTGACCCAGAAATCCTCCGTCTGGGTCCGCCAGACCAGCTCGTTGAGCGCGGCCAGCACGAAGAAGAACACGCCCCAGCGGAAGGTGAGCTTGCGCCAGCCCTCCTCGGTGAGGCTGAACATCGAGTCGAGCACCACCGACAGCAGCGAGCGCCCGAAGACGAGGCCGCCGAGCAGCACGGTGCCGAACAGGGCGTTCACGATGGTCGGCTTGACCATGATGAAGGTCTTGTCCTGCAGCGCCAGGGTCAGGCCGCCGAACACCACCACCACCACGCCGGACACGAGTGGCATGATCGGCAGGCGCCGCACCATCACGTAGTGGATCGCCAGTGCCACCACGGTCGCCGCGATGAACACGCCCGTGGCCACGAACAGCTTCTGGTCCGGAGCGACGCCGAACTTCTCGGAATAGGCGTTGCCGAGGAAGAACAGCACCAGCGGCCCGAGTTCCAGCGCCAGCTTCACGAGCGGCGGCAGGTGGCGGTGCGGGGGGACGGATTCGATCTGCATACGCTCGGTTGGCTCGGCTGCGGCGCCCACGGTCGGCCGGGGGCGTCGGACGGGATTCGCCGGGGTGTGTGGAACGCGGAGCGCGCGATGTCCATGACATCGCGCACCCAGGAGCGGCGGCCGCCCGCGTGCTAGTCCTTCTCCAGTCCGGCGATCGCCCGGGCGAAGTCGCGGGCCGCGAAGGGCTCCAGGTCCTCCACGCCCTCGCCGACGCCGATGAAGTGCACCGGCAGGCCGAACTTCGCCGCCAGCGCCACCAGGATGCCGCCCCGGGCAGTGCCGTCGAGCTTGGTCATCACCAGCCCCGAGACCGGCGCCGCCTGCGAGAACAGCTCCACCTGGCTGAGCGCGTTCTGGCCGACCGTGGCGTCGAGGACGAGGAGCGTCGCGTGCGGCGCATCCGGATCCTGCTTGCGCAGCACGCGGACGATCTTCTCCAGCTCCGCCATCAGGCCGGCCTTGTTCTGGAGCCGGCCGGCGGTGTCGATCAGCAGCACGTCGGTGCCGGCCGCGCCCGCCTGCTTGAGGGCGTCGAAGGCGAGGCCCGCCGCGTCCGCGCCCTGCGCGCCGCTCACCACCGGCGTGCCGGTGCGCGCCCCCCAGACCTTGAGCTGGTCGATTGCCGCCGCGCGGAAGGTGTCGCCGGCCGCGAGCATCACGGTGCGCCCCTCCGCCCGCAGCTTCGAGGCGAGCTTGCCGAGCGTCGTGGTCTTGCCGGCGCCGTTCACGCCGACCGTCAGGATCACGAACGGCTTCCGGGCGGCGTCGATCGTCAGCGGCACCGCCACCGGCTCCAGCGCCCGCTCCACCTCCGCGGCCAGGATCGCCCGGACCTCGTCGGGCGAGATGCCCTTCTCGTAGCGGCCCTTGCCGACGGCCTCCGAGACCCGCATCGCGGTCTCCAGGCCGAAATCGGCCTGGATCAGCGCGTCCTCCAAGTCCTCCAGGGTCGTGGCGTCGAGCTTGCGCTTGGTGAACAGGCCGGTGACGCGGTCGGAGAGGGCCGACGAGGTCCGCTTCATCCCCGAGGTGAGACGGCTCCACCAGCCCTTGGCCTCCGGCTCGCGCTCCGGCCCGGCGCCGGCGTCGTGGGCGAGGGCCGCGGCGCTGTCGACAGGCTGGATGTCGGGCTGGACGTCGGGTTGAATCCCGGGCTGCATCGCGGCGGCCGGCTCGACCACCGGCGCCCGGTTCACGTCGCCGGTGTCGACCGGGTCGGCGCCGTGCGCGGGGTCGTCGCCGGCGGTGCCGGCCGGCGGGCGCTCCGCGTCGCCCTCCACGGGCAGCAGGTCCGCGCCCTCGACCGCGTCCGGGACCGGCTCCCCGGACTCCTCGGGCGGCAGCGGGACGTGCGCGACATCCTCGGCGGCGGTGGCGAAGTCCGGCTCCCCCTCGGAGGGCGAGGCCGCCCCGGCCGGCAGGTCGGCCTCGGGCTTGTCCTCGGGCCGGTCCTCGCCTCTGTCCTCGGGCGCGGGCTGGCCTTTGCGCCCGAACAGGCGTCCGAACCAGCCGGGCTTCTCCTCGCTCGCCATGAAATCGCGTCCTCGCCCCACCTTGCCCCGCCGACACCGACCCTCTAGCCGATCCGGATGTCCAACGCCTTCGACATAGGCGCGCGCCTCCTCTACCGCGATGCCCTGCTCCTCGTCATCGACAAGCCGGCGGGTTTGCCGGTCCATCCGGGCCCGCGGGGCGGCGAGACGCTCACCGACCACCTCGACGCCCTCCGGTTCGGCCTGCCCCGCCGCCCCGAGGCCGCGCACCGGCTCGACCGCGACACCTCCGGCTGCCTCGCGCTGGGCCGCCACGCCAAGGCGCTGGCGCGGCTGGGGAAGCTGTTCTCCGGCAGCGCCGTCGAGAAGACCTACTGGGCGATCGTGGCGGGCGGGCCCGCCGGGGAGGAAGGCAGCATCGACCTGCCGCTGGCCCGCCGCTCGGACGATCCGCGCTCGTGGTGGATGAAGGCCGACCCGGCGGGCGACCCGTCGCTGACGCACTGGCGGGTGCTCGGCCGCGCCGGGGGGCGGACCTGGCTGGAATTGAAGCCGGTCACCGGCCGGACCCACCAGCTCCGGGTCCACTGCGCCGCCTCCGGCTGGCCGATCCTGGGCGACGCGGTCTACGGCGGGGCGCCCCGCGGGAGCGCGCTGCACCTCCACGCCCGGGCGCTGTCGATCCCGCTCTACCCGAAGCGCGACGCCATCGCCGTCACGGCGCCGCCGCCCCCGCACATCGCCGAGGCCGTGGCGGCGATGCCGGCGTGAGCCGCGGGCGCTAGGCGCCGATGAGCCGCGCGCCGTCGTGCCCGGCGACGGCGACGTCGTGGAACGTCCCCGCTTCGGGGACGCCCGGAAGCCGAACCGCGGTGAAATCCGCGCTTCGCCCGACGCCGCCGCGCTCCGCCAGCACGGTGAGGCGGCGGCCGACCTGGGCGTCGAGATGCCGGCGCAGGGCGTCGGCGCCGGCCGCCCGCAGCCGCGCCGCCCGCGCGCGGATCGCCTCGGGGGCAACCGGCGGCATGCGCGCGGCCGGTGTCCCGGGGCGCGGCGAGTACGGGAAGACGTGCAGGTGCGTCAGGCCGCACGCCGCCACGAGGTCGAGGGAGCGGTCGAACTGCGCCTCGGTCTCGGTCGGGAAGCCGGCGATCAGGTCGGCGCCGAACACCGTGTCGGGCCGCAGCCGCCGCACGGTCTCGCAGAAGCGGATCGCGTCGACGCGCAGGTGCCGGCGCCTCATGCGCTTGAGGATCAGGTCGTCGCCGGCCTGCAGCGACAGGTGCAGGTGCGGCATGAGCCGCTCCTCCTCGGCGATCGCCGCGAGCAGCGCGTCGTCGGCCTCGACGGAATCGATGGAGGACAGGCGCAGGCGCGCGAGGTCGGGCACCGCCCGGAGGATCGCGCGCGCGAGGCCGCCGAGGGACGGGGCCGTGCCGGGGAGGTCGCGACCGTAGGCGGTGAGGTCGACGCCGGTCAGCACCACCTCGCGCCCGCCCCGCGCCACGATCGTCTCGACCTGCGCGATCACGTCCGCCTCCGGCACCGAGCGGGAGACGCCCCGCCCGAACGGGATCACGCAGAAGGTGCAGCGGTGGTCGCAGCCGTTCTGCACGGGCACGAAGGCGCGGGTGTGCCCGGCGACCGCCTCGACCCGCGTCGGCTCGGCCGCCCGCGCCGCCATGACGGCGCCCGGGCCGGTCGCGGCCGCCGACCAGCCCTCCGGCCGCAGCTTCTCGGCGTTGCCGACGAGGCGCGCGACCTCCGGCATGGCCGCGTAGGCCTCCGTCTCGACCTCGGCGCCGCAGCCGGTGACGACGATCTCGGCGCCGGGCCGCTCCCGGGCGATGCGCCGGATCGCCTTGCGGGCCTGCCGCCCGGCCTCGGCGGTCACCGCGCAGGTGTTCACCACCACCCGGTCGCGCCCGTCCGCCGCCGCGTGGGCCCGCAGGGCCTCGGACTCGACGGTGTTGAGGCGGCAGCCGAAGGTGAGGGTCTCGACCGCCATCAGGCCGCGCTGTCGAACAGCTCCGGCGCCAGGGTCCCCTCGGCGACGAGCGCGACCGGGCCGGTCATCAGGACGTGGTCGTCGGCCCGCCACTCGACGAACAGCTCGCCGCCCGGCAGTGCGACGCTGGCCTGCCGGCCGATCATCCGCAGGCGCGAGGCGGCCACCACGGTGGCGCAGGCGGCCGTGCCGCAGGCGAGCGTCAGCCCGGCCCCCCGCTCCCAGACGCGGAGCTTGATCGTCTCGCGGCCCGTCACCTGCGCCACCGAGATGTTGGCGCGCTCCGGGAACAGCGGGTGGTTCTCCAGCATCGGGCCGATCCGGGCGAGATCGAAGCTGTCCGGATCCTGCTCCACGAAGAACACCGCGTGCGGGTTGCCCATGTTCACGGCGCCCGGCGAGTGCAGGATCGGATCGTCGATCGGGCCGATCTGCAGCTCGATCCGCCGGGTGTCGGGGAACGGCTCGGACAGGGGGATCTCGTCCCAGGCGAGCCGCGGCCGGCCCATATCCACGGTGAAGGCCCGCTCCGAGACGCGGCGCACCCCGAGCAGGCCCGCCCGGGTCTCCAGGACGAGCCGGCCGCCCTCGGCCGGCCGGGCCATGGCCGGGTCGTCGAGCATCGCGTAGGCGACGCAGCGCGTGCCGTTGCCGCAGGCGCCCGATTCCGAGCCGTCGGTGTTGTAGATGCGCATGAACGCGTCCGTGCCCGGGCTCACGGGATCGTGCAGGACCATCAGCTGATCGAAGGTCGAGCCGGGATCCTGCGCGATCGCCCGCGCCTCCTCGGGCCGCACCTTCGCGGCGGAGCCGCGCAGGTCCAGCACCACGATCGCGTTGCCGGCGCCGTGCATCTTCAGGAAGCGTCTGTGGGCGAGTGCGCTCATGCGGTCCCGCGGTTGGAGGAAGGCGCGGGCTATATCGCAAAAGCCGCCGCCCGGCGCGAGGGGTGCCGCGGCGTGGCAGATGCGCCGCACCCGCGGCTCTCGTCCGCTGCGCCCTCGCGGGCCGTCCCGATCGCCATTAGGTTACGCCGCGGGAGCCCGCGCGATCATCCGCGGGCCTCGACCGGAGCGCCCACCGTGATCCGCCTTCGTCCGCTCGTCGCCCTCTCGGCCGCCCTCGTGCTCGCGTCGGGCGGCCCGATCGCCGCGCAGCAGCAGCCCGCGCCGCCGCCCTCCACGGCGCCCGCGCCGGCCCAGACGAACCCGCTGCCGACCACGACGGCGCCGAACCCGGTCGCCGATCCGGACAAGAGCGCGGCCCCGGCGCCCCAGCAATCGGTGGCGCCCCCGCCCGCGGGCCAGTCCGCGGTGGGAACGCCCCCGGGCACGAGCCCGGGAACGCCGGCGCGGCCGACGCTCATCGACAAGGCCGGCGAGCCCGGCGACGTCGACGAGGTCACCCTGCCGGCCAAGCCCGTCGCGATCCTGTCCGGCAAGACCAAGTGGGAGGAGGCCGTGCCGAACCTGAAGCAGGCTTTCGCGCGGATCGAGGCCGACCTCGCCAAGCTCGGCGTCGCGCCGACCGGGCGGCCGCTCGCGGTCTTCACGCGCACCGACGACGACGGCTTCGAGTTCGAGGCGATGATCCCGGTGGCGGCCGCGCCGAGCCCGGCACCCGCCGAGACCGACGGCCTGCGCTTCGGCACGACGCCCTCCGGCAAGGCGTTGCGCTTCGCCCACAAGGGGTCCTACGAGTCGATCGACAGCACCTACGAGACGCTGACCGCCTACCTCGACGCCAAGGACATCGTGGTGCAGGACCGGTTCGTGGAGGAGTACGCCACCGACCTCAAGGACAGCACCGACGACAACCTCGACGTGAACATCTACGCGCTGGTGAAGTAGGCGCGCACGAACCGGCGGCGTCCCCACGCGATTGCCACGACCGCTTCGGGACCGAGCGCGGGTCCCCTCTCCCGTGCGGGAGAGGGACAGGGTGAGGGTCATGCGGCTTCCGGACAGGGCACGCGCGTCGACGGCGCTCTCCGCCCTGAAGCGCCCGGTCCCTCACCCCAACCCTCTTCCGCACGGGAGAGGGGGCCAGGGCGCGCGCCGCTGCCGGCCCTGCTCTCCGCTGGAAGCGCGCGAACCCGACGAGGCGGACAGATCGCCGCTGCCCCGTACAGGCAGGAACAGGGGCATCGGCTGGCGGATTCGCCCGACATGCCCGCCGCCGACCTCAGAACCGCGACCGCCCCGCGCCCGCGCCGCAAGCCGGCCCCCGCCGTCACGGATCCGGCCCTCGCCGAGAAGGCGCTCGCCGTCCATGCCCGGTTGTGCCCGGTCTACGGCTGCCCGATCCCGTACTTCCACAGCCTGGATCCGGTCAGCGAACTCGTCTCCTCGCTCCTGTCGCACCGGACGCGCAACGCCGAATCCGGCCGGGCCTTCAAGGCCCTGCGGGCGCGCTTCCGCGACTGGGAGGCGGTGATCGACGCGGACGTGCCGGAGATCGAGGCTGCCATCGCGGGCGTGACTTGGCCGGAGCTGAAGGCGCCGCGCATCCGCGACGTGCTCCGGGCGCTGCGCGACCGGTGCGGCGGCCTCGACCTCGCCTTCCTGGCCGACATGGAGGTCGAGGCCGCGCGGGCGTGGCTGCAGGCAATCCCGGGCGTCGGGCCGAAGACCAGCGCGGCGGTCCTGTCCTTCTCCACCCTGCGAATGCCGGCCCTGCCGGTCGACAGCCACCATCACCGGGTGGCGCAGCGCCTCGGGCTGATCGGCAAGACGGTCGATGTCGGCCCGTCGCACCCGATCCTGCGGGCGCAGCTCCCCGCCGACTGGAGCGCGCAGGACCTCTACGACAATCACGAGATCCTGATGCTGCACGGCCAGAAGGTCTGCCATCATCACCGCCCGGCCTGCGGGCGCTGCGTCCTGGTCGACCTCTGCCCCAGCGCGAGGCTGCCCACGCGGGAGCCGTGAGCGCGTCCTTGACCATTCCGGGCTACGGGTGCGAGTAACCCCGCGCCCGGACGGCGCGGAGCCCCGGTCTTCCCTTGCTCAGGATCGGCGCCGATGGCCGCGTTCACCGAATTGGTCTTCTCGGGCGTCCAGCCCACCGGCAACCTGCACCTCGGCAACTATCTCGGGGCCGTGAAGCGCTTCGTGGAGATGCAGGATCGCGACGCGCAGTGCCTGTACTGCGTGGTCGACCTCCACGCGATCACCGTCTGGCAGGATCCCGAAGCGCTGCGCGGCCAGATCCGCGAGGTCACGGCCGCCTTCCTCGCCGCCGGCATCGATCCCAAGCGCTCGATCGTGTTCAACCAGAGCCAGGTGCCGCAGCACGCCGAGCTCGCCTGGGTGTTCAACTGCGTCGCCCGCCTCGGCTGGCTGAACCGCATGACCCAGTTCAAGGAGAAGGCCGGCAAGGACCGGGAGAACGCCTCGATCGGCCTCTACGACTACCCGGTGCTGATGGCCGCCGACATCCTGGCCTACCGGGCGACGCACGTGCCGGTCGGCGAGGACCAGAAGCAGCACCTGGAGCTGACCCGGGACATCGCCCAGAAGTTCAACACCGATTTCTCGGGGTCGATCACGGCGCACGGCCACGGCGACGCCTTCTTCCCGATCACGGAGCCGCTGATCGGCGGCCCGGCAGCCCGGGTCATGTCGCTGCGCGACGGCACCAAGAAGATGTCGAAGTCGGACCCGTCCGACAACGCCCGCATCAACCTCACGGACGATGCGGACGCCATCGCCCAGAAGATCCGCCGGGCCAAGACCGATCCCGAGCCCCTGCCTTCCGAGGTGGCGGGCCTGAAGGAGCGGCCCGAGGCCGACAACCTCGTGGGGATCTACGCGGCGCTGGCCGGCATCACCCGGGAGGACGTGCTGCGCGATTTCGGGGGAGCGCAGTTCTCGACCTTCAAGCCGGCGCTCGCCGACCTCGCGGTGACGAGCCTCGCGCCGATCGCCGGGGAGATGCGCCGCCTCACCGCCGATCCTGGCCACATCGACGCCGTGCTGGCCGACGGCGGCGCCCGGGCCGAGACCATCGCGGCGCAGACCCTCGACGCGGTCAAGGACATCGTCGGCTTCGTCCGGCGCGGTCCCAGCCTGCAGGCGGTGCGGTGACCGTCCGGGCGCTGGTCTTCGACGTCTTCGGGACGCTGGTCGACTGGCGCTCCGGCGTCGCCCGCGAGGCGGCGCGGCTGCTCGCGCCCGTCGCGCCGGACCTCGATGCCGGCGCCTTCGCGGACGCGTGGCGGGCACAGTACAATCCCTCGATGGAGACGGTGCGCTCCGGCGCCCGGCCCTACGTCGACCTCGACACGCTCCAGGCCGAGTCGCTGCCCGGCGTGCTGGCGCAGTTCGGCATCGCGGGCGTCTCCGAGGCCGTGCAGCGGGAGCTGGTCCAGGCCTGGCACCGGCTCGACGCGTGGCCCGAGGTGCCGGACGCGCTGCGGCGGCTGCGCGAGAAGCACCTCCTGGCGCCGGTCTCCAACGGGCCGGTCCGGCTGATGGCCGACCTCGCCCGCCGCAACGGCCTGGTCTTCGACGCGGTGCTCGGCGCCGGCTACTCCCGCGACTACAAGCCGAAGCCGGCGCTCTACCGCGACGCCGTCGCGGCCTTCGGCTTCGCGCCGGGGGAGACCATGATGGTCGCGGCACACTCGAACGACCTCGCGGCGGCGGCGGGCCACGGGCTCGCCACCGCCCACATCGCCCGCCCGCACGAGCACGGCCCGGCCGGCGGCGAGGCCGCGCCGACGGTGCCGGTCACCCACGCGGCGCGGGACTTGGCGGATCTCGCCGACCGGCTCGGCTGCTGAGGATTTTTTCACGGAAGGGTGCGATGGCCGACTGGAACCCCGCCCTCTACACCCGCTTCGAGGACGAGCGGACGCGCCCCGCCGCCGAGCTCCTCGCCCGCGTGCCCCTCGAAGCGCCGCGTCTGGCCATCGATCTCGGCTGCGGGCCCGGCAACTCCACCGCGCTGATCGCGGCCCGTTTCCCCGACGCCGAGGTGATCGGGCTCGACACCTCGCCGGCCATGCTGGAGAGCGCCCGCGCCCGGCTGCCCCGCCTCGCCTTCGCGCTGGCCGACGCCGCGACCTGGACACCCGAGCGGGCGCCGGACCTGATCTACGCCAACGCCGTGCTGCAATGGCTGCCGGACCACGCGACCCTGCTGCCGCGGCTGTTCGGCCTCCTCGCCCCGGGCGGCGTGCTGGCCGTGCAGATGCCCGACAACCTCGCCGAGCCCACCCACCGCCTGATGCGCGCGGTGGCGGCGTCCGGCCCCTGGGCGGCGGCGATCGGCGACCCGGCCGTGGCCGGCCGCCTCGGGCGGATGCTGGAGCCCGCGGCGTACTACGATCTGCTGGCGCCGGCGGCCGCCGAGGTCGATGTCTGGTGCACCGCCTATCATCACCGGATGGCCGATGCCGCCGCCATCGTGGACTGGGTCCGGGCCACGGGCCTGCGTCCCTTCCTCGACCCGCTGGATCCCGAGCACCGCGCCGGCTTCCTGGATGCCTACACGCGCGCGATCGACGGGGCCTACCCGCCGCGCAGCGACGGCCGGCGCCTGCTCGCCTTCCCGCGGGTGTTCGTCGTCGCCCGGAAGGCCAGCTAGCGCGCAGGCCGGTCCGGGCGCCCTCAGGCCGCGCGCACCGTACCGAGGAAGCGGCTGACCTCTGCCCGCAGATGCTCGGACTGACGCGACAGGTTCGCGGACGAATCCAGCACCTGACCGGCGGCCGAGCCGGTCATGTCGGCGGCGTCGGCCACGCGGGCGATGTTCGTGGTCACCTCGCCCGTGCCGGCGGCGGCCTGGGTCACGTTGCGGACGATCTCCTGGGTCGCGGCGCCCTGCTGCTCGACCGCGGCCGCGATCGTCGTGGCCACAGCGCTGATCTCGTCGACCCGCGTCGTGATGCTGCCGATCGCCGAGGCCGCCTGCGCGGTCGAGGCCTGAACGCGAGAGATCTGCCCCGCGATCTCGTCGGTGGCCCGCGCGGTCTGGGTGGCCAGCGCCTTCACCTCGGCGGCCACGACCGCGAAGCCCCGGCCGGCCTCGCCGGCGCGGGCCGCCTCGATGGTGGCGTTGAGGGCGAGCAGGTTGGTCTGGCCCGCGATGCCGCTGATCAGCGCCACCACGTCCCCGATCTTCATCACCGCCGCGCTCAGGTCCTCAACCAGCCGCACCGTGCGCCCGGCCTCGTCGGCCGCGGCCCGCGCGAGCTGCGCGGATCCCTGGACCTGCCGCCCGATCTCCTGCACGGAGCTGCCGAGTTCTTCGGCCGCCGAGGCCGCGGCCCGGACGTTGGAGGCGGCCTCCTCGGCCCCGGCCGCGACGGTGGTCGACTGGCCCGCGGTCTCCGAGGCCGTGGCGGCCAGCCCCTTGGCCGTGGCCTGCAGCTCGGTGGCCGCGTCCGTCACCGTCTCGACGATGCCGCCGACCGCCTGCTCGAAGGCGTTGGCCAGGTCCGCGGTCACCCGCTTGCGATCCCGGTCGGCGGCGGCCTGGGCGTCCGCCCGTGCCCGGGCGTCGGCCTGCGCCTGCGCCCGCAGGCCGTCGCGCAGCTGCAGCACCGCCCGCCCGACCAGCCCGACCTCGTCGCGGCGCCGCGCCTCGGGCACGTCCGCCCCGTAATCGCCCGCCGCCATGTCGCCGATGGTCCGGCCGAGCGCGCGGATCGGCCTCCCGACGAGGCGGTGCAGCGCGCCGAAGACGACCGCGCATCCGATCAGCACGCAGAGGACCGAGATGCCGATCAGCGTCGCGCGCGCCTGATCGGCGGCGGCCGTGAGCGTCGCCACCGGCACCGCCACGACGATGGCCCACCGGTCGGGCGTCTCGCCCGCCTGGATATGCTGCGCCATGTACCGCCACGGCGCCCCGTCCGGGCCCGGCGCGTCGGTCACCACCACGGCTCCCGCGCGGATCGCCTGCCCGGCCGCGTCGGCCGCCGACGCGTCGAAGCCGTGCAACGGCTTCCCGGCCGCCGCGCCGGTCGGATGCGCGACGGTCGTCCCGCTCGCCGAGATCACCGCGAGATAGCCGGTCCCGAACGGCTTCACCGCGTTGAGGGCGGCGTTCAGGGAGCCGAGATCGATGTCGACGCCGGCGGTGCCGCGGTACGTGCCGTCCACGGTGATCGGCGCGCCGAACGACATCATGACGACGTCCTTCCCGGCCACCGGGTAGATGTAGGGTTCGATGGCCACCAAGCGGTTCAGCTTCTTCGGCCGAAGGTAGTAGGCGCCGTCCGGCTCGGCCTCGTAGCCGGTGAGAACCTCCCGCTTGATCGTGCCGCTGCCGCGATTCCAGTAGGGCATGAAGCGGCCGCTCGCGTCCGAGGACGCCGTGCCGGCGAATGCGCGGTCGCGCCCGTCCAGAGCGTTCGGCTCCCAGCCGGTCCAGGTCGCGATCAGGTCGGGGTTGGCGCGCAGAAGCTCGCGCAGCATCGCGTCGTAGACCGCGCGGTCCTGGATCCCGCCGCCGCGCAGCGCCGAGGCGGCCGCCGCGAGACTCTCGGCGGTCCTGGCCGCCACGGCGAGGCGAAACCGAACCTCGCGCGCCTCGCTCGACAGCGTCTCCGACTGCATCCTGGCCGTCTGTTCCTCGAAGGAGGCGTTGATCCGGCGATCCAGGAAAGTCGTCCCGCCCGCGAAGACGGCCGCGATCAGGACACTACAGATTACCGCGACGCGCAGCGGGAGCGAGAACATGGCCTGTACGAACCGTGAGAAGGTACGATCGAGAGATATCGCACGAAATCTAACGACCTACCCTCACGGCGTCAAGAAAATTTGAAGAACGACGAAAGTAGAGGCCAATACAGTGCCGCATCATTGTGATGCGTAGGTTAAATATACTTGCGATCAACTCACGGCGTGAAAATTGGAATTCCGCCTCGTCAAGCACCGGCCGCCCTGCTCCGCGGGGCGGCCGGAACGGACCGTCAGGCCTCGCCGCGGGCGACCAGCGCCGCGTACTCGGAGACCTCGAGCTTGCCCTCCTTGGCGACGCGGGCCTTGTCGGCGTCGCTGATCACGTCGCCCGCGAGGTCGAGCCGCTTCCAGGCGGCGAGCGGGGTCTCGCGATCGGGCCGCGGCACGTACTTGTTCTGCTCGAGCTTCTTGTACTTGTGGATGTAGCGCGGGCAGTTGACCCAGATCTTGGTGACCGCGACCCTCACCAGGTACTTGGCCTCGGTATACTCGGCCATGAGGGCGTCGTCGCGCAGCAGCGACGCGTGCCCCTGCACGCGGATGCGGTGCGGCGTCTCGAAGTCGATGAACAGCAGGCCGACCTTGGCCTGCCCCTCGATATTGCCCATCGAGTAGAACATGCCGTTGCCGTCGAATCCGGGGAAGACGAGCGTCTTGTCGTCGAGCACCTTCACGAAGCCCGTGGGGCCGCCCTTGTAGGAGACGGTGGGCATCCCGTCCGGATCGACGGTCGACAGGAAGAACATGTCGCGAGAGCCGATGAACGCGGCCTCGTCCGGCTGGACGCTGTCGTGAACCCAGTCCTCGTCGAGGCGCACGGCGAGCTTGGTCGTGCCGAACTCCTCCTGGAGCGCCCGGTGCGCGTCGGAATAGAGCGATGCCATGGGTGTCCTCTCCGCTTGCCGGCCCTCGTGCAGGCGGGACCGCTGCGGGGCTTATGGCCGGGAAGCTTCGGACAGGGCAACCGGGAAGACGAAGGGCCGACCACGCTCACGCGTGACCGGCCCCTGGCGGCGCGGCCGAGCGAGGCCCGGCCGCACGGTTCGGGCTCAGTTGCGGGTCTTGTCGACGAGCGCCTTCTCGGAGATCCACGGCATCATGCCGCGGAGCTTGGCGCCGACCTCCTCGATCGGGTGGGCGGCGAGCTTGGCGCGGGTCGCCTTGAACGAGGTCTGGTTGACCTTGTTCTCCAGCATCCAGTTGCGCGTGAAGGTGCCCGACTGGATGTCGTTCAGCACGCGCTTCATCTCGGCCTTGGTCTCGGGCGTGACGATGCGCGGGCCGGTGACGTACTCGCCGTACTCGGCCGTGTTGGAGATCGAGTAGTTCATGTTGGCGATGCCGCCCTCGTAGATGAGGTCGACGATCAGCTTCACCTCGTGGAGGCACTCGAAATAGGCCATCTCGGGGGCGTAGCCCGCCTCGACCAGGGTCTCGAAGCCGGCCTTGATCAGCTCGACGAGGCCGCCGCAGAGCACGGCCTGCTCGCCGAACAGGTCGGTCTCGCACTCCTCCTTGAAGGTCGTCTCGATGATGCCGGCGCGGCCGCCGCCGTTCGCCGAGGCGTACGACAGGCCGAGATCGTGGGCGTTGCCGGAGGCGTCCTGCGCGATGGCGATCAGGGTCGGCACGCCGCCGCCGCGGAGGTACTCGGAGCGCACGGTGTGGCCCGGGCCCTTCGGGGCGACCATCAGGACGTCGAGATCCTTGCGCGGCTCGATCAGGTTGAAGTGGACGTTGAGGCCGTGGGCGAACAGGAGCGCGGCGCCCTGCTTCATGTTGCCCTCGAGGGACTCGCGGTAGATGTCGCCCTGCAGCTCGTCGGGGGTGAGCATCATCACCACGTCGGCCCACTTGGCGGCCTCGGCGACCGACAGGACCTTGAAGCCCTCGTGCTCGGCCTTCTTGGCGGTGGCGGAGCCCTCGCGCAGCGCGATGACGATGTCCTTCACGCCGGAATCGCGCAGGTTGAGCGCGTGGGCGTGGCCCTGGCTGCCGTAGCCGACGATGGCGACCTTCTTGCCCTTGATCAGGTTCAGGTCGGCGTCGCGATCGTAATACACCCGCATGTCTGTCTCCTCTTAAGCTTGGTGTTTCGGGTCGGGTTGGGCCCGGCCGTAGAGGGCCAGGAACTGCTCGACGGCGCGGCCCGCATCGCGCCGGATCTCGGCCCCGTCGAGGTCGAGGGTCTCGCCGAGCAGAAGTCGGATCTGGATATCCCGGCCGACGAGGCCGAAGAAGGTGCGGAAGGCGGCCTCGCTGTCGGCGAAGGTCAGCAGGCCGGCGGCGCGCCCCGCCTCCAGCACGGGCTTGACCCGCTCGCCGATGGCGAAGCGGCCGTTCGCGAGCACGATGCCGCCGAGGTTGCTCTTGCGCGAGCCCGCATGCGCGATGGCGATGCGGTTCAGCGCCACCGAGGTCGGGCCGGTGATGACCTCCAGCCACGTCACGGCGAAGTCCTGCAGGCGCTCCCGCAGGGTCGCGCCGTCGAGCACCTGCGCGGCGTCGTGCCCGGCATGGACCCGGGAGGCCTGCCAGCGCACCGTCGCGGTCAGCAACCCGTCGCGGTCGCCGAACCACTTGTAGAGCGTCTCCTTCGAGCAGCTCGCCCGGCGCGCGACGGCGTCCATGGTGAGCTGCTCGCCGTCCTCGACCATGAGGCCGAGCACGGCGTCCAGCACCGCCTGCTGGCGTGCCGACGGGGCTTCCTGCTCTGCTGTGGCGCTGGCCTGCATCATCTCGAATGGCGTACCGTACCGTACGGTACGCGCTCTAGGCCGATTCGACGGCCGCGGCAAGGGGGTGCCGCGGCCGAACCGGGTCAGCGCGGGAGCGGCAGTCCCTCGCGGGCGAAGACGGCTTGCACGGCCGGCCGCTCGGCGACGCGGCGGGCATGGGCGGTCCAGGCCGGGAAGCGGCCGGCCATGTCGAACCGGAGCACGGGCCCGTTGGCCCAGAACCAGAAGACCATCAGGTAGGCGTCGACGACGCTGAACCGGTCACCCACAGCCCAGCCGCCGTGCGAGAGGCGCACCTCGGTCATGGTGGCGAGATCCGCGTAGGTATTGGCGGCCTTAGCCTTGATGCCCGCGAAGGCGCTCTCGTCCTCGGTGTAGCGCTCGGGCCGGCGGACATGGGCATAAGTGACATGGTGGTTGCAGGCGAGCCAGCCGAGCCACTCGTCGGTGGCGGCCTGCTCGCGGAGATCCGTGGGCCACAGCGCCTTCTCCGGCACCTGACGGGCGACGTGGCGCAGGATGGCCGCGCACTCGGTGAGCACCCAGCCGTCCTCGGTCAGCGCCGGCACGCGGCCGCGATCGTTGATCGCGAGGTATTCCGGCCGGCGCTGGTCGCCCGCCGCGAGGTCGAGCTTGATGCCCTCGTAGGGGAGCCCGGATTCCTCCAGGATGATGTGGGCGGCGAGCGAGCAGGCGCCGGGGGCGTAGTAGAGCGTACGGGCGGTCATGGGTGGTCCTTGATCGACGAACTCAGGCGCGACGCGACGGCCTCGATCGGCTCCCCCCGGCACCGATGAGCCGCGCGTCGGAAGCTTAGAGCGGCTCCGCCCCGCGCCCCATCGCGGAGATCCCGGTCCGGCAGATCTCCACCAGCCCGATCACGCTCATCAGGCGCACGAACCGGTCGATCTCCTCGGTGGCGCCGGTCAATTCGAACACGAAGGAGTTGAGCGTGGCGTCGAGCGTCTTGGCGCCGAAGGCGGCGGCGAGCCGAAGCGCCTCGCTGCGGTGCTCGCCCTCGCCCTTCACCTTCACCAGGCAGATCTCGCGCTCGATGGCGTTGCCCTGGAGCGTCAGGTCCACCACCCGGTGCACCGGCACCAGCCGGTCGAGCTGCGCCTTGATCTGCTCGATCACGGCGTTCGTGCCCGCGGTCACGATGGTGATGCGGGAGATGTGGCGCGCCTCCTCGGTCTCGGAGACCGTCAGGCTCTCGATGTTGTAGCCGCGACCGGAGAACATGCCGGAGATGCGGGCGAGCACGCCGGGCTCGTTGTCGACGATCACCGCGAGCGTGTGCCGGTTCACCGGCTCGACGCGGACGGGCTCGGGATAGTGGGTGTTCATCGCGTTCATCGCGGGGCAAGTCCTCGTCGTTCGACCCAACGCCGCCGCAGCGGCGGATCGCGGCCCGGCACGGAGCCGGGCCGCCCTCCCTCACACCAGCATCTTGCCTTCCTCGGAGATCACGTCGCCGAGTTCGACGCCGGTCTCGCCGAGGTAATCGGACAGGAGCATCTCGTTGTGCGCCTTGCCCGACGGGATCATCGGGAAGCAGTTCTCGGTCTTGTCGACGATGCAGTCGAAGATCACCGGGCCGTCGTGGGCGAGCATCTCCGCGATGGCGCCGTCGAGGTCGCCCGGCTTCTCGCAGCGCATGCCCTTGGCGCCGTAGGCCTCCGCGAGCTTCACGAAGTCCGGCAGGCTCTCCGAGTAGCTCTGCGAGTAGCGCGAGCCGTGCAGCAGCTCCTGCCACTGGCGGACCATGCCCATGTACTCGTTGTTCAGGATGAACACCTTGATCGGCAGGCGGTACTGCACCGCCGTCGACATCTCCTGCATGTTCATCAGGATCGAGGCCTCGCCGGCGATGTCGATGACGAGCCCGTTCGGGTGCGCGAGCTGCGTGCCGATCGCCGCCGGCAGGCCGTAGCCCATCGTGCCGAGGCCCCCGGAGGTCATCCAGCGGTTCGGCTCGTCGTACTTGAAGTACTGGGCTGCCCACATCTGGTGCTGGCCGACCTCGGTGGTGATGTAGGTCTCGCGGTCCTTGCAGGCCTCGTAGAGGCGCTGCACGGCGTATTGCGGCTTGATGATCGTGCCCGACGGCCAGTAGGCGAGGCAGTCCCGCGCCTTCCAGGCGTTGATCTTCTGGAACCACGGATCGAGGTTCGACGTGTCGGGCCGCGACGGCAGGGCGCGCCACGCCTCCAGCATGTCGGCGAGCACCGACGCGCAGTCGCCGACGATCCCGACATCGACCTTGACGACCTTGTTGATCGAGGAGGCGTCGACGTCGATGTGGATCTTCTTCGAGAACGGCGAGAACGCGTCGAGCCGGCCGGTGATCCGGTCGTCGAAGCGGGCGCCGACGCAGATCATCACGTCGCACTCGTGCATCGCGAGGTTGGCCTCGTAGGTCCCGTGCATGCCGAGCATGCCCAGGAACTTCTCGTCCGTGCCCGGATAGGCGCCGAGCCCCATCAGGGTCGAGGTGATCGGGAAGCCGGTCTCGCGGACGAGCTCGCGCAGCAGGCGCGAGGCCTCAGGACCCGAGTTGATGACGCCGCCGCCGGTGTAGAAGACCGGCCGGCGCGCGGTCGCCATCAGCTCGACGGCCGCGCGGATCCGGTCGGCGTCGCCCTTGACGGCCGGGCGGTAGGTCTTGTGGCTCGCGATCTCGGGGCGCTCGTAGAGGCCGGAGGCGAACTGGATGTCCTTGGGCAGGTCGACCACGACCGGACCGGGACGGCCGTTCGCCGCGACGTAGAACGCCTCGTGCAGGATGCGCGGCAGGTCGTCGATCGATTTGACGAGGTAATTGTGCTTCGTGCAGTGGCGCGTGATGCCGACCGTGTCGCATTCCTGGAACGCGTCGGTGCCGATCAGGTGCGTCGGGACCTGCCCGGTGATGCAGACCAGCGGGATCGAGTCCAGCATCGCGTCGGTGAGTCCGGTGACGATGTTGGTCGCGCCGGGGCCCGACGTCACGAGGACGCAGCCGACCTTGCCGGAGGAGCGGGCATAGCCCTCCGCGGCGTGGACGGCGCCCTGCTCGTGGCGGACAAGGATGTGCTTGACGGCGTTCTGGTGGAAGAGCGCGTCGTAGATCGGAAGTACGGCGCCGCCCGGGTACCCGAACAGCGTGTCGACACCCTGATCCTGGAAGGCCCGGATGACCATCTCGGCCCCGGTCATGACCTCGCCGCCCATGCTCGTCTCCTCGCGCTCTCCGGAGCCACCGCGATCCCGTGATCGCCGCCCTGCCCCGTCCTCTCTCCCGGCACCCCCGTCACGCGGGGCGGTCTCCGCCTCGCCCGAAGGTGCCTCTCGCCTCGGATCTCCGTCCGTCCCAGTCCTGTCCCGCCCGGACGCGGGCAACAAAAAAGGGCCCCGAGGGACCCTGCATGCGCCACCGCCCGGATCGCGGCCCTCTCTCAGGGCCGCCCCGTCGGTGACGCTACCGCTACAATAAGGACCGTGGTCATCGGATATCCGAACCTGCCCCGCGGCGGCCCCATGATCCGGAACTGGCTCATGGTCGGCACGCGAAGTGTCGGGCCTCTTAGCGGAGAGCGCGGGGCGGGTCAACGCGTCCGGCGCTTGTTTGCGCCGGCTTGGTCGACGAGCCGCTCCCTCAGTTCAGCGGCGGCGGGTAGCGGCGGACCCAGTTGCTCGCCGCGTCGTAGGCGGCACCGAGCTGCAGGCAGGCGAGCTCGCCGTGGTTGGGACCGACGATCTGGATGCCCGCGGGCAGCCCGGCCTCCCCGAACCCGGCCGGCACGGCCAGCGCCGGCAGGCCCGACATCGTCGCGGGAATCGTGATCTGCATCCAGCGGTGGTAGGTGTCCATCGCGTGGCCGCCCACGGTCTCGGGCCAGCGCAGGCTCTTGTCGAACGGGAAGACCTGGGCGCTGGGCATGACCACGTAGTCGTAGGCCTCCATGAAGCGGCGCAGGGTCTCGTACCAGCGGGTGCGCCCCTCCAGCGCCGCGATGATCCGGTCGGCGCCGAGCGCCAGTCCCCGCTCGACCTCCCAGACCGCCTCCGGCTTGAGCAGGGCCCGGTGGCGGGGCTCGTCGTAGAGCGGGCGGAGGTTCGCCGCGACGGTGAGGGCCCGCAGCACCAGCCAGTCCTGCCAGAGCCGCTCCATGTCGTAGCGCGGCATCGCCTCCTCGACGGTGCAGCCGATCTCCGCGAAGGTCGCCAGGGCGGCGCGCCCGACGTCGAGCACGCCGGGATCGAACGGGATCTCGCCGCCGCAATCGCCGAGCCACGCGATCCGCGTCCCGCGGAAGTCGCGGGCGAGCGGGCGCGCGAAGGCGGACGGGTCCTGCCGGACGGCGTTCGGGCAGCGCGGATCGTAGCCCGCCAGCACCGAGAGCATCAGGCCGATATCGCCCGGCGTGCGCCCGATCGCCCCGAGCACGCCGAGATTCGGGCTGAACACGTCCTTGGCCTCGGCCGGGATCCGGCCCCAGCTCGGGCGCAGGCCGTAGCAGTTGTTGAAGGCGGGCGGATTCCGCAGGGAGCCGGCATGGTCGCTGCCGTCGGCCACCGGCTGCATCCGCAGCGCCACCGCCACGGCGGCGCCGCCGCTCGACCCGCCCCCGGTCATCGCCGGGTCGTAGGCGTTGCCGGTGGCGCCGTAGACCGGGTTGAAGCTGTGCGAGCCGAGGCCGAACTCGGGGATGTTGGTCTTGCCGATGAAGATCGCCCCGGCGGCGCGCAGGCGGGTGACCATGATCGAGTCCGTCTCGGCGACCCGGTCGGCGAAGATCGGCGAGCCCTGCGTGAACCGCAGGCCGCGGACCGGGTCGAGATCCTTCACCGCCAGCGGGAAGCCGTGCAGCGGGCCGACGGGCTCACCGCGCGCCAGGACGGCGTCGGCGGCCTCGGCCTCCCGCAGGAGCGCGGCGTCGTCGGCCAGGCCCACGAGGGCGTTCACCTGCGGGTTGATCCGATGGATCCGCTCCAGATAGGCGCGCATCACCTCGACGCAGGAGACGACCCGGCCGCGGATGGCGGCGGCGAGGTCCACGGCGCCCATGGCGGTGATGCCGTCCTGTCGCGCGTCCTGCATCTTACCCTCCTCCGGATCGACGGACGATCGGTAACCGGAGGTTGGATCCGGGCAAAGATGGCTTCGGCCGATTAGATGGCTGGCCGGTATCCGTCTGGGTGAGCGCGGCGAAGCAACCCCATGTCGCCCGACGGTCACCGATCTCGCGCTGCCCGGGGTCGCCTCGCCGCGCCCGCGATGACGGTGCGCGGTCCCAGCCTAGGCGGTCACGCCACCGACCAGGGCAGCGTCTCCTCGCCGCGGAACACCACCACCGCCGTGTCGTCGACCGCGACGGCCTCGGCGATGCGGCTCTCCCGGCGCTCCAGGGTGACGGTCCCGGCATTCGGCTCCAGACCGTGGAAGCGGGCGCCGTTGAGCGACGCGAAAGCCTCGAACTTGTCCAGCGCCCCCTCCTCGTCGAAGACCTGCACGTAGGTCTGGAGCGCGCTCGGGCCGCAGAACACGCCGGCGCAGCCGCAGGACGCCTCCTTGGCGCCGCGGACATGCGGGGCCGTGTCGGTGCCGAGATAGAAGCAGGCCTCGCCGGAGGTCGCGGCCCGGCGCAGGGCGAGCCGGTGCCGCTCGCGCTTGGCCACCGGCAGGCAGTACAGGTGCGGGCGCAGGCCACCCTGGAAGATGTGCGTCCGGTTGATCACTAGGTGGTGCGGCGTGATCGTCGCCGCGCACCGGCTCCGGTGCTCGCGGACCACGTCGAGGATCTCCGCGGTGGTGGCGTGCTCCACGGTGACCTTCAGCCCCTGATGGCGGCCGAGGAGCGGGATCAGGCTGCCCTCCATGAAGGCGGCCTCGCGGTCGAAGATGTCGATCTCCGGGTCGGTCGCCTCGCCGTGGATCAGGAGCGGCATGCCGATCCGCTCCATCCGCTCCAGCACGGGCGCGATGCCATTGAGGTCGGTGACGCCCGCGTGCGAGTTCGTGGTCGCGCCCGCCGGGTAGAGCTTGGCGGCGACCCAGACCTTCTCCCTGAAGCCGCGCTCGATCTCGTCCGGGTCGGTGTCGTCCCGCAGGTAGCAGGTCATCAGCGGCGTGAAGTCCTGGCCCTCGGGCAGGGCCGCCAGGATGCGCTCGCGATAGGCCTGCGCGGCCGCGACCGTGGTCACCGGCGGCACGAGGTTCGGCATGATGATGCCCCGGGCGAACTGCGCCGCCGTGTAGGGCAGCACCGCCTTCAGCATGGCGCCGTCGCGCAGGTGGATGTGCCAGTCGTCCGGCCGGCGGATCGTGATCCGGTCGACCGGCTTCGCCTCCTGGCGCTCGGCGGGGAACAGCTCGGCGACGCCCATCGCGATCCTCTCCTCAGGCCTGGCCGAAGGCGGAGATGCCGCCGTGGGCCGCCGACCACTCCGCCGGGGCGTTGAGGAAGCGCTCGACCTCCGCCAGGGTCTTCGGGTCGAAGGTGCCCATCTCCTTGGCCACCGCCAGCACGTCCCACCACGTGGTGAGGTAGTGGAGCTTGATGCCGATCTCCTCCATCAGCGCGGCGCTGTCGGGGAAGATGTCGTAGTAGAACAGCACGAAGCAGTGATCGACCTGGGCGCCGGAATCGCGCAGGGCCTTGCAGAAATTGACCTTGCTGCGCCCGTCGGTGGCGAGGTCCTCGACCAGCAGGGTCCGGGCGCCCTCGACGATCTCGCCCTCGATCTGGGCGTTGCGGCCGAAGCCCTTGGGCTTCTTCCGGATGTACTGCATCGGCAGCATCATCCGGTCGGCGATCCAGGCCGCGAAGGGGATGCCGGCGGTCTCGCCGCCCGCGATGTGGGTCAGCTTCTCGTAGCCGATCTCGCGCACGATCGTGGCGGTGGCGAAATCCATCAGCGTCGAGCGCAGGCGCGGGAACGAGATGATCTTCCGGCTGTCGGTGTAGACCGGGCTCGCCCAGCCGGAGGTGAACTTGAACGGCTCGTCCTTGTAGAAGAGGACGGCCCCGATCTCGAGGAACATCTTGGCCGCCTCGCGGGCGATCACTGTCCGGTCGAGGGGCAGGAAGGGACTGGTCATGCGGCGTGCGCGCTCCGCTCGAGACGTCCTCCGCCGGTCCGGTAGACCGGTCCGGCCGGGGAGAACGCGTTGAATAAGGGCCTGACCGCCCTCCTCCGCCCTGTCTCCGCCAGCGTCAACCCTGATCGCGGCGCTATCCGCGCCTCAAGCAGGTCTGCCGGCCCGCAGATGCGCGAGGTGCCGGATCGCCAGGGCGTAGCCGTGCGTGCCGAACCCCGCCAGCACGGACGTGGCCGCGAGGGAGATGTAGGAGTGGTGGCGGAAGGCCTCGCGCCGGTGGACATTCGAGATGTGGCACTCGATCACCGGCACCTCGCAGGTGTTCAGCGCGTCGAGGAGCGCCACCGAGGTGTGCGTGTAGGCGCCCGCGTTGATGACGATCCCGGCCGAGCCGACCCGAAATTCGTGGATCGCGTCGATCAGCGCGTGCTCGGCGTTGCTCTGCCGGAAATCGACCGCGAGGCCGAAGCCCGCGGCGGTCTCGCGGCACAGGGCCTCGACGTCGGCCAGGGTCTCGCGGCCGTAGATCTCCGGCTGGCGCTTGCCGAGCAGGTTCAGGTTCGGCCCGTTCAGGACCAGGACGGTGTCGTTCATCGTGTGCCTCGCGGGCCGAGAGGTGCGACAACCGCCGGCAAGACTCAAGTCCGGCGCGGCACGGGCCCGGCACGACACGGGTCGCGGCTGTCATCCGGCCAGAGATGTCCCGCACACGGACCTGCCGCCCGCGCCGGGCGGTTCAGATCCGGGTTCCGCGGCGCTATCCCGGTCGCGGAACCCGGATGAGGCAGGGAGGACAGGCGAATGGCAGGATCCCGGAGCGACGCACCCGTGGTGATCGCGGTGGCGATCACCGGCTCGGTGCCGCGCAAGAAGGACAACCCGGCCGTTCCGGTCACCGTGGCCGAGCAGATCGAGTCGACCCATCAGGCGTTCGAGGCGGGCGCCACGCTCTGCCACATCCACGTGCGCAACGACGACGAGTCGCCCTCCTCCGACCCGGACAAGTTCGCCGCCGTGCAGGAGGGGCTGCGCCGGCACTGCCCGGGGATGATCGTGCAGTTCTCGACCGGCGGGCGCGGGCGCGACCCGGCCGCCCGCGGCCTCTCGCTCAGGCACCGGCCCGACATGGCCTCCCTGTCCACCGGCTCGGTCAACTTCCCGACGATCGTCTACGAGAATTCGGCGAGTCTCGTGACCGACCTCGCCGGCCAGATGAAGCAGTACGGCGTCCGGCCCGAGATCGAGATCTTCGACCTCTCGCACCTGCACGGGGCCAAGCGCCTCGTGCAGGCGGGCCTGATCGACGCGCGCCCGCACGTGCAGTTCGTGATGGGCGTCCAGAACGCGATGCCGGCCGAGGAGCACCTCCTCGACATCCTGCTCGCCGAGACCCGCCGGATCCTGCCGGAGGCGACCTGGACGGCGGCCGGGATCGGCCGCAACCAGGCGATCGTGATGGACTGGGCGCTCGCCCGCGGGGCGGACGCGGTCCGCACCGGCCTGGAGGACAACATCCGGGTGACGAAGGACCGTCTGGCGGCCGGCAACGCCGAGCTCGTCGGCCTCGCCGCCGAGGCGGTGGCGCGCCACGGTCGCCGCGTCGCCACGCCCGCGGAGGCCCGCGCCGCCCTGGGCCTGGGCTGATCGCGCGCGGGTGTTCCCGCGGCCGCGCGGTGGAGACGGCGCCGGATCCATGCGCCTGACGACACGCACGCCGTCCCGACCGCGATCCCTGATCGTCGGCTGCGCCGCCGCGGCCTGCGCGTTCCTGGCGGTGTCCTCGGAGGCTCCCGGGCAGGCCGGACCGGGACCGGCGGAGGCGCTCGTGAACGGGATCCAGACCATCCGGCGCGGCGACACCGTCACGAAGGTCGACCGGACCGGCAAGGGTGCGGTGCTGTGCATGCGCGGCATCCTGCAGGCGATGCGCGCCGTCGGACAGGCGTGCCACGCCGGCGCCGACCCGGACTTCCAGCAGGAACTGCGCGCCGCGCTCGCGCGCATCGATCGGTTCATCGCCGACAACGCCCCGGACAGGGCCGTCCCGCCGCGCGACGGGACAACGGAACCGGAGCAGCGGCCCGGCGCGGTCTGCGGCCGCGACGCGGAGGCCCTGTACGAGGCCCTGCGGACCGGCGGCGCCGCGGGCCTGCGCGCCCAGGTCGACGACCTGCTCTCGATCCCGCGCGAGCCTGTCATGAACCCGTGCCTGTGAGCCGGCCGGCGACGCCGCGGATTCGGGACGTCGCCCGCGCGGCGGCGATCCCGCCCCACCTTCTCACGGCCGACCCGGCGTGCTAACGATCCGCCCGCGCGGGTGTAGCTCAATGGTAGAGCAGCAGCCTTCCAAGCTGAATACCCGGGTTCGATTCCCGGTACCCGCTCCAAGCCCGCCGCGCTCCGCGCCTTCGGGCTCACCCGTCAGACCCTGTCAGGCGACGCCCGTGAAGAAGGTCGCGTAGCCGTCGTCGTGCACCCGGGCGAGATAGGCCCGGTACGGCGCGTAGCCCGGCTCGTCCGGCCCGATCCGCCCGTACCCGTGCGCGCCAGCCTGCTCGGGCAGCAGCGCCAGGGGTGAAGCGGCCGGGGTCAGCTGCGTGCCGCGCCCCGCGTGGAGGGTGGTCAGGACCCCGTACATCTCGCCCTGGATGTTCGGGCGGCACAGCACCGCGAGGCGGTGCTGCCCGTGCCAGTTGGTCACCAGGTAGATCATGCCCGACTGGCTCGGCACGGCGACGCTGCCGGATTGCGCGAAGGGCGCGTCGAGCCGCTCGGCCTCGCGGAACACGAGGCGGGCGGCGTCCGCGTCCCAGGCGATCTCGGTGCGGTAGGCGAAGATCGCGCCCGCCGTCCCGAACGAGGGCCGCAGGGTGAGGTAGCGCCCCTCGATCCAGGCCACGCTCTCCCGCGAGTAGGAGCCGAGCTCGTCGGGCGCGTGGCGGGCCGCCTCCGGGGTCGGGCGCCCCGTTTCCTGGCGGAGGGACTGGCCCAGGGCCTCCTCCAGCCGGATCGTCGTCGCCAGGGTGAAGGGCCGGCGGCCGGCGAGCGCCTTCTCCAGGGTCGAGATGCTGATCCGGGCCTCCTCGGCCAGCGTCTGCCGGGAGATGCGCCGGCGAGCCAGCGCCTCGCGCACGGTCTGGGCAATGGCGCGGCTCTGCGCCTCGGACAGTTCGATCTCGCTCACAGGCACGGCTCGCACGGGCTTGGCCCGCACAGATCCGCACGAAACCGCACATTTGCGCAAGCGCGGCCGGGCTGGCCGTCCACGCCCACGAGTCAGGAGCGCCCCGCCTCCGAGGCCAGCTCGCTCTCGACGATCAGCCGCAGCGGGCCGGCCCGCAGCGCCTCCAGGGGCCAGCAGGTGACGAGGTCGAGGTGCCGGCCGGGGGCCTGCGGGTCGATGCCCGAGGCGTCCCAGCGCGCCACCCGCGTGCCGGTGACTCGGAAGCGCAGGGTCCGGCCGTCGCGGCCCGTCACCATGACCGGATCGCCGGGCCTGAGCTGCCCCAGCACCGCGAACTGCGTGTCGCGGTGGGCGGCGATGACCGCGGTGCCGGGCGCGCCGGCCTCCGGGGTGCCGTCCAGATGGCCGGGGCCGAAGGCCAGGGCCTGCCCGCTCCCGCCCCTCAGCACCACGAAGCCGCGGCCCGCGACGGTGAGCCGGGCGACCGGCTCGGTGTCCGCCCAGGGCCAGGGCCGGGCGGGCCGACCCTCGGCCAGGGTGCGGGCGAAGGCGCGCTCCAGCAGCAGCTGCGCCAGGGCGGCCTTGGCGGGGATCCAGGCGGCCTGCGCCGCCAGCCCGATTCCCGCGAGGGTGAGGAGGGCCGCGAGGGCCCTCCCCAGTCCGGTCCCCGGACGGCGGCTCATCGCGCGTTCCCGGTCCGCCGGCCGCCGATCGTCGGGCCGGTGCGCAGCAGGAGGCCCAACAGGGCGAGGAGCAGGCCCAGGCCGAGCTGCGCCACGATCCCGGCCCCGGTCTGCGGCAGGTCGACCGCCCCGCCGTCGGCGCGGATCGGCACGATCCGGGCCGCCCCGTCGTCGGCGGGCGCGGCGCCGGGCCGGTCCGTGCCGAACACCTTGGCGAAGTCCCAGCCCGCCGGCAGGTTCAGCGGCAGGTCGGCGGCGACGAGGGCCGTGCCCGGCGTGCGGCGCGGGGTCGCGTCGATGGCCACGAGGCTGGTCAGCCGCGTCGTCAGGCCGTGCTCCAGGGCCAGCGCCAGGATGGTGGCGTCGGCCGCGTCCGCGCCGAGCCGCCCGGTGATGCGCGCCGTCTCGGTCTCGCCGATCCGGGAGCGCGCCCAGACCTTGGAGATGCCGGCGCCCTCGCCCGCTCCGGAGAGCGGCAGCGTCCGGGTCCAGGTCCGGCCGCCCACCCGGCCCGATACGGTCACGGTCCCGTGGAGCCCTCCCTCGGCCGATCCCGGCAGCCGCGCGGCGAAGACCAGCGGCTCGCCGCGGTACAGGTCGGGCAGCGCGCCCGGCGTGACCGCGACGCCCGGGACCGAGAAGGTCGCGGTCAGGTCGGTGACGGCGGGGGATTCCAGCTTCTCGTACAGTGCCCGGGTCCGCTCGCCGACCTGCGCGAGGTCGCGGATCTCGGTGAAGCTGCCGCGGCCGATCTCGGCGGCGTGGCGCATCAGGTGGCCGTTCGGCGCCGAGCCGATGCCGACCATGAACAGGCGCGTGCGCCCGAGATCCGCGTGGATCGCCGCGAAGATCCGTTCCTCGTCGCCGACGGCGCCGTCGGTGAGGAACACGACCTGGCGGACGCGCCCGTCCTCCGGGTGCGGGTCGGCGAGCGCCGCCTTGAGCGGCGCCAGCATCTCGGTGCCGCCGCGCGCCTCCAGGGCGGCGACGAAGGCTTCAGCCTCGGCCAGGGCCGCCCGCGTCGCCGGGACCGGCTCGGGATGCAGCGCGTCCCAGGTGTCGTCGAAGCGGATGACGTTGAAGCGGTCCCGCGGGCTCAGGCGGCCGAGGCCGGCCAGCAGCCCGGCCTTGGCCTGCCGCATCGAGGCGCCCGACATCGAGCCGGAATTGTCGATGACGAAGGTGACGTCGCGCGCCGGCCGGGCGGCCGCGTCGGCCTCGATCGCCGGCGGGCTCACGGCGGCCAGCAGATAGGTCCGGCCGGCCACGGTCTCGCGGAACAGGCCGAGGCCGGGCATCCGGCTCGGGACCGGCGCCCAGGTCAGCTCGAGATCGCGGTCGGCCGGCACGACGCCCTCGGCGAGCGTGACGGTCCGCGCCTCCGGGCCGGTCTCGATCACGCGGATCGCGTGGGTCGCGCTCTGAACGGCGCCGACGGCGAAGCCCGCCCGGAGCCGCACGGTGACGGCGACCGGGTTGGTCGGCGGGGACAGGGCCGGGTCGAGCACCGGCGGGCTGATCCGGGCGCGATCCGGAACCGGGTCGCGGGCCGCCGCGGCCGTGCCGTCGAGGGAGACCGCGTCCACCGAGGCGGGGGCGGGCTTGTAGCGGGGCGCGACGACCAGGGGCAGGCGCAGCGTCCGCGTCTCGCCGGAGACGGGGATCGTCTGCTGATAGGTGATCTGGACCAGCACCGTCTCGCCGGGGCCGATATTGGCGACCGCGTTGGTGAACACGTTGGGCCGCTCCTGCGCGGTGAGCGCCGCCGCTTGCCCGGCCGCCTTCGCGGCCTCGTAGGCGCGCTTGGCCGCCGCCCGCTCGCGGATGTCGGCGACGATCACGCGGGAGCCGACGACGAGCTTCATCCCGTCGACGGCCGCGTCCTCCGGCAGGGGGTACAGGTAGGTGCCCTCGACCCACTCCGCCGTGACGTTGCGGAAGGCCTGGGTGACGGTGGCCCGGGCGGTCGGGCCGCTGACGTCGACGCTGATGTCGGTCGCGAGCTGGACGGCCTCGACCGGCGCGGTGCCGGACGGCCCGCGCAGCGTGAGGCCGCCCCGTGCCGGCCCCGGCGCCGCGTGGGCCGAGGCGAGCATGACGAGGAGCGCCAGCAGCGCGAGGAAGAGGGGTGACAGCGCGGCGTTGCGGGGGGGCTCGAACGCGGATCGTGGAGCGAAGAACGGCATCGGGGAAACCTCCTGCGCCGGCGGATCGGGGCCGGCCCGTCGCTGAAGCTCCCGCGCCCGCCGCCCCGCCGCCACGAGAAGCTTCGCCCTTTTCCCGGCTCGGGCCGTACCTGCCGGCCGCGCCCGGGCGGATCTGTCCGGCGCCGGTGCGGAGCTGTGCGCCGCGCGACGCGTCCTGACGGATCCGCTCCCGGCTTGACATATGCGCAATCCGCGTCTTAGTTATGCTCAACTTGAGTAGAAATCGGCCGATGACCGAATCCGAGTTCCTGGCAGGCTACGACCCTGAGGCCTACGAGCGGCCCGCCCTGGCGGTCGACCTCGTCCTGCTGGGGATCCGGGCGGGGCGGCTCGCCGCCCTCCTCCTGCGGCGGAGCCGGCAGCCTCAGGCCGGCCTCTGGGCGCTGCCGGGCGGGTTCGTGGACATCGCCGAGACCCTCGACGCCGCCGCGGGGCGCGTCCTGCGCGAGAAGGCCGGGATCAGGCGGGCGCGGCTCGAGCAGCTCTACAGCTTCGGCGCGGTGGACCGGGATCCGCGGATGCGCATCGTCTCGGTCGCCTATTTAGCGCTGCTGCCGGAGGCCGCCTTCACCGAGGCCCTGGCGGGCGGCGCCGCGCTGACGGCGGCGGCACTGGTCGTGCCCTGGGCGGGCGAGGCCGGCGGCCCGGTCTCGGCCGAGTCGGAGAACGGCGGCCCCCTCGCCCTCGCCTTCGACCACGCCGACATCCTGGCGCTCGCCGTGAAGCGGCTGCGCGGCAAGCTCGACTACACGGATGTCGGCTTCGCGCTGCTCCCGGAGCACTTCACCCTCCGCCAGCTCCAGGACGTGCACGCGGCGATCCGCGGCGCGCCCCTCAACAAATCCGCCTTCCGCCGCCGCATGCGCGACCGGGGCTGGATCGCGCCGACGGGCGCCCGCGAGGCCGGGACGGCGTTCCGCCCCGCCGAACTCTTCCGCTTCGACAGCTCGGGTCAGTTCTGAGGCTTTGTTTCAACGCGCTCTCTCGAGCCGAACCGGCACCCACTCCGGCGGAGAGCGCTTCGAGGAGACCATCATGGCCACGGTCCGCAACATCGGTGTGATTGCCCAGCTCCGCAGCGAGGCGAGCAGCCACATCGTCCGCTTCCGCAACGGCCGGGTCCGGCAGAGCGGGCGGGGTCTGGTCTTCTGGTTCCGGCCCGAGACCGCCAGCATCAGCGAGGTGCCGGTCGACGATCGCGAGATGACCCTGTTCGTCCGCGGCCGGAGCCGGGACTTCCAGACCGTCGTGGTCCAGGGGACGATCGGCTGGCACGTCGTCGATCCGGAGCTGCTGGCGAGCCGGGTCGACTTCTCGATCGACCTCCGCACCGGGCGCCTGCAGGGCGAGCCGATCGAGCGGATCGAGGGCCGCCTCGGCGGCATCGCCGGCCAGGCGGTGCTGCAGTATCTCGGCGCGAGCCCGATCGGCGCCCTCCTCGACGCCGGGCCGGAGCCGCTGCGCGCCGTGCTGGAGCGGGTGCTGGTCGCCGCCCCGGCGCTGGCCGAGATCGGCGTCGCGGCGGTGTCGGTGCGGCTCACCAACCTCGCGCCGACCAGCGAGCTGGAGCGCGCCCTGCAGACGCCGACCTTCGAGGCCCTGCAGCAGAAGGCCGACGAGGCGACCTTCGCCCGGCGCGCCCTCGCCGTCGAGAAGGAGCGCGCCATCGCGGAGAACGAGCTCGCGACCAAGACCGAGCTGGCCCGGCGCGAGACCGTGCTGATCGCGCAGGAAGCCGAGAACGCCCGCGACCGCGCCGCCGGCGTCGCGGAGGCGCGGGGCCTGGAGGCGGCCGCGGAGGCCGAGCGGATCCGGCTCGTCGAGGGGGCCCGGGCCGAGGCGGAGCAGCGCCGCGCCGCCGTCTACCGCGACATGCCGCCCGCCGTGCTGCTCGGGCTGGCGGCCCGGGAGCTCGCCGGCAAGCTGGAGACCATCGAGCACGTCAACGTCACGCCCGACCTGCTGGCGGCGGTCCTCGGCGAGTTCCGGGGCGCGCTTCCCGCGCGGCTCGCGCCGCGCTGAGGAGGCCCGCCGTGCCGGCCATCACCCCCCGCGCGGTCTTCGTGATCCGCGACACGGATTACGAGCTGCTCATCGCCCGGCACGCGACCCGCGGCCAAGTCCGGTTCTTCCTGGAGAGCCGGGACCAGACGCTCGCCGAGGTCGAGGCGCGCCACGCCCAGTTCCAGGCCGTGCTCGCCGAGGCCCGGGCCTGCGTGCCCCTGGACTGGCGGCAGGCCCTGGTGCGGCGCCCCGACCTCGACCGCTTCCTGTTCGCCCCCGAGGACGTGGTCGTGGCGGTGGGGCAGGACGGGCTCGTGGCCAACGTCGCCAAGTACCTCGACGGGCAGCCGGTGGTCGGCGTCAACCCGGCCCCCGACCTCTACGACGGCGTGCTGGCCCGGGCGCGGGTCGAGGCCCTGCGCGCGCTCCTGCCCGCCAGCGCCGCCGGCGCCGCGCCCCTCCAGCGGCGCACCATGGTGCAGGCGACCTTCGACGGCGGCGAGCGGCTGCTCGCCCTGAACGAGATCTTCGTCGGCCACCGCAGCCACCAATCGGCGCGCTACCGGATCGACGACGGGGCGCGGGCGGAGGACCACTCGTCGAGCGGCCTGATCGTGGCCTCGGGCACCGGCCTGACCGGCTGGGCGCGCTCGATCAGCGAGGCCACGCACCTCACCGTGGAGGTCGGCATCGAGGAGGCGGCGTTCGGCTACTGGGTGCGCGAGCCGTTCCCGAGCGTCGCCACCGGCACCGACCTGCGCGGCGGCAAGTTCGCCGGGTCGCCCCTCACCGTGGTGTCGCGGATGAACGAGGGCGGCGTGGTGTTCTCGGACGGGATCGAGCAGGATTTCGTCGCCTTCGACTGGGGGCGGCGGGTGAGCCTCGCGCCGGCCGACCGCACCTTCAACCTCGTGGCCGCGTAGCGCGGCCCCGACCGGGAGCCCCATGATCGCCATCCGGACCGACCGCCTGATCCTGCGGCGCTTCAGGCCGGACGACGCCGCCGACCTGTTCGCCTACCTGCACCGGCCGCGGGCGCGCTGCTTCCTGAGCGGCCGCCTCGACACGCCGGCGGACGCGCAGGCGGAGGCCGAGCGGCGCGGCCGCGACGACGAGCACGTGGCCGTGTGCCTGGCCGCGTCCGACCGGCTGATCGGCGACCTGTTCTGCCTCCCAGAACCGCCCGACACCTTCTCGGTCGGCTGGAACTTCAACGCCGCGTACGGCGGCGCGGGCTACGCCCGCGAGGCCGCGACCGCCCTGTTCGGACACCTGTTCTCCGAGCGGCGGGCGCGGCGGCTCTACGCCTATGTCGAGGAGGACAACGCCGCCTCGCGCCGCCTGTGCGAGGCGCTGGGGATGCGCCCCGAGGGTCTGTTCCGCGAGTTCATCTCCTTCGTGGACGACGACCGGGGCAACCCGATCTTCGAGAACACGATGCAGTACGCCGTCCTGCGCCGGGAATGGGCCGAGCGCTCCGCGCGCGGCTGAGGCCGGTCCGGCACTGTCCGAGGAGCCCGGCTGAATACGCCGGCGGCACTCAGCCGCTTTCGCGGGCGGCGGACCGGTCGAGACCCGGCGCGCCGACGGTGTCCGTCATCACGAGCGCAACGAAGTGAACCCAGGGCAGCGCGACGTCCGGAGGCGTGGCGCTGCTGGATCGCTTCGCGCCGCTCGCGAGGACGGCGGTGCGGCTCTTCGACGGCGCCGATCCCCGCGTCTGGCACGCTTCTTGGTTCGTATTCACCAGCGCAGCGTCGCCCCGGCGGCGGCTAGAGGTTGGCGTGCCGTCGATGTGGTGAGGTGCCGGGCGACCGGATCTCCGCGACTGCCTTGAGCCTGTCCCGAGCTCCGATCCCTCCGATTCAGCACCGGCACGCGCCGTCCGGCGGATCGCGCGATCCGCCCTCTGAGGAGAGTCGATATGTGCGACCGTCACGGCGATTATCGCGTCCCGGATTTCACGCGGTTCAAGCCCAGCCGCAGGCGCTTCCTCGGCGGGACCGCCGCCGCGCTGACCCTGGCGGTGGGCCCGGGACTGACGAGCCCGGCCGCGGCGGCCACCGGCATCCGGGCGACCCACGGCACCGGCTTCTGCAACCTGAACTTCTTCCTGGCCGAGGCGATGCAGCTCGCCAAGGATGACGGGCTCACCATCGACTTCGTCAACACGCCGACCTTCTCGGATCAGGTCACCTTCCTCGGGATGGGCCAGGTCGATGCCGGCGTGATGCCCTACACGAGCTTCATGGCGCTCTACGACGCCGGCGCCCCGGTGAAGATCGTGGCGGGCGGCGGCATCGAGGGCTGCGTGCTCGTGGCCCAGCCGGGCCTCGACAGCCCCGAGAAGCTCAAGGGCAAGACGCTCGGCACCTTCCAGCTCGATACGCTGGAGGTCCTGCCCTACGACTGGCTGAAGAAGAACGGCGTCGCCTTCAAGGACATCACGGTCCGCTACATGGGCTCGACCCCGGAGGCCGTGGAGGCGTTCCGCGCCGGGGCGCTGGACATCATCTCGACGATCGAGCCCTACGGCACCGCGCTGCTCACCGACGTGAAGGGCGCGGTGAAGCTCTCCGACGGCACCGACATCTACGGCAAGGGCTACACCGACTGCGTGCTGGCGGTCCGCAACGAGCTGATCGCCAAGAACCCGGCCGCCGTGAAGGCCCTGATCAAGGGCATGATGAAGGCCCAGGCCATGGCCGAGGGCGACCCCCAGGCCGCCCTGAACAAGCTCGTCGGCTCCTACTACAAGACCTCGATGAGCAACGCCCAGCTCGCCATGGGCCGGCAGCCGTCGGTGGTGGACGCCCGCAATCAGACGCAGTTCATCCTCGACCGGACCGATTCCGTGGCCGAGATGGGCTACATCAAGAAGAAGCCCGGCCGCGACGCGATCGACTGGACCCTGCTGGAGCAGGTCATCGCCGAGAACCCGGACCTCTACGGCAAGCTCAAGCTGAAGTCGGCCTGAGCGGATGGCCGTCGATCTCGCCCGCGCCGCCGTCCCGCACGTCCGGCCGCGCCTCCCGTTCGGTCAGCGCCTCGCGCTGCCCGACGGGCTCGTCCCGCTCCTGCAGCGGACCGGCTGGATGCTGGTCTCGGTCGGCTGCTTCGCCGGTCTCTGGGAGCTGCTCTGGGCGCTCGGCATCGCCGACGCCAAGCTCCTGCCGCCGCCGCACATCTTCCTCGGCAACCTCGCCGAGCAGGCGCGCTTCTTCAACACCGCGCAGCGCTGGCAGATCGGCACCGGGATGAATACCGGCCCGAGCCCCGCCATGGCGGTGCTGATCACGGTGCTCGCCTCTACCGGCCGCGTGCTGGCGGGCCTCGCCCTGGCGGCCTCCCTGTCGATCCTGGTCGGCGTCGGGATCCGCTACTTCAAGCTGTTCGAGCGTCTGACCCTGCCGACCATCACGCTCCTGGCGCCGGTCTCGCCGATCGCGTGGCTGCCGGTGGCGATCTTCATGTTCGGGATCGGCAACGCCCCGGCGATCTTCATGGTGTTCATCGCCCTGTTCTTCACGATGGTGCTCTCGACCATCCAGCAGATCGACGGGGTCAACCGGAACTACATCAACGTCGCCCGGACCATGGGGGCGACGAAGCGCCAGATCTACGCCCGGGTGATCGTGCCGGCGATCCTGCCGGGCCTGCTCGCGGTGCTGCGCCTCAACCTGTTCGGCGCCTGGATGGTGGTGCTCGTCGCCGAGGCGACGGGCGTCGGCTACGGGCTCGGCCAAGTGATCATGCTGGCGCGCAACACGTTCAACCCGTCGCTCGTCTTCTTCACCATCACGCTGATCGGCCTGCTCGGCTTCGCCTTCGACCTGCTGTTCCGGCTGGTCCAGCGGCGGCTGCTGTACTGGCTGCCGCGCGACGCGGGGTCCTCCCTTGGCCTCTGATCCTGCATCCCAGGACGCCGTCTCCTGCCGCGGCGTCGCCAAGGTCTGGGCGGCCGGCACCGCCCGCGCCCACGAGGCCCTGCGCGACATCGACCTCACCGTGCGGCCCGGCGAGTTCGTGGTGTTCCTCGGACCCTCGGGCTGCGGGAAGAGCACGCTGCTCTACCTGATCGCCGGGCTCGAACCCGCCTCCGGGGGCGAGCTCCTGGCCTTCGGCGAACCGGTCACCGGCCCGTCGCCGGAGCGCAGCCTGATCTTCCAAGAGACCTCGCTGCTGCCCTGGCTCAGCGTCTGGCAGAACGTCAGCTTCGGCCTGTCGCTGAAGGGCGTGCCGGAGGCCGAGCGCCGGAGCGTCGCCCGGGCGGCGCTCCAGCGCGTCGGCCTGGCCGAGGCCTTCGACAAGCGGCCGGACGAGCTGTCCGGCGGCATGCGCCAGCGGGTGGCCGTGGCGCGGGCGCTGGCCATGCGCCCGAAGGTGCTGCTGATGGACGAGCCCTTCGCGGCGCTCGACGTCCAGACCCGCCAGAAGATGCAGGACTTCCTGCTCGACGTCTGGCGCGACAGCGGCGCCTCGGTGCTGTTCGTGACCCACCACATCGACGAGGCGGTGGCGCTCGCCGACCGCGTGGTGGTGTTCACCGCCCGCCCCGGTCGGATCAAGACGATCGTCCGCAACGACCTCGCCCGCCCGCGCGACCCGTTCTCGCCCGAGGCCGAGGCGCTGCGGCGTCACCTCACCGAGCTCCTGCGCGACGAGGTCGACCGGGCCTTCGCCGAGCAGGAAGCGCTCGTCTGACCCCCTCCCCCAACACGGACACGACCATGGCCACATCGCTGATCCGCAGCCGGCGGATGATCACCCGTACCCTCGACCACGATCGCTGGGAGGAGATCGCCGACGGCGCGGTCCTTCAGAAGGACGGGGTCATCGCGGCGGTCGGCACCTACGCGGACCTGCACGCCCGCTACCCCGACGCCCCGGTGATCGGCTCCGGCCGCGAGATCCTGCTGCCGGGCTTCGTCAACGGCCACCACCATGTCGGCCTGACGCCGGTGCAGCTCGGCTCACCCGACATGCCCCTGGAGCTGTGGTTCGTCACCCGCATGGTGGCGCGCAACCTGAACCTCTACCTCGACACCCTCTACTCGGCCTTCGAGATGATCGGCTCCGGGATCACCACGGTCCAGCACATCCACGGCTGGATGCCGGGCAGCCTGGAGGAGGTCGAGGCGCGCTCCAACGAGGTGCTGCGCGCCTATCGCGACATCGGCATGCGGGTCTCGTACTGCTTCGCGGTCCGCGACCAGAACCGTCTCGTCTACCAGGCCGACATGGATTTCGTGGCGAGCCTGCCGGCGCCGCTGCAGGACCCGATGAAGCGCTGGTTCGAGCGCTTCCAGATGTCCCTGGAGGACAATTTCTCGCTCTTCCGCAGCCTGCATGCCGGCCAGGAGGGGGCCTCGCGCGCCAAGATCCAGCTGGCGCCCGCCAACCTGCACTGGTGCTCCGACGCGGCCCTCGAAGGGCTCGCCGGACTGTCCGAATCCTACGACGTGCCGATGCACATGCATCTCGTCGAGACCGCCTACCAGAAGGCCTACGCGGAGAAGCGCGGCGGCGGTACCGCCCTCGAGTACCTCGACCGGTTCGGGATGCTCGGTCCGCGCCTGACGCTCGGCCACGGCGTCTGGCTCAACGAATCCGACATCGACCGGGTGGCGGCCACCGGCACCTGCATCTGCCACAATTGCTCGTCGAACTTCCGGCTGCGCTCCGGCGTGGCGGCGCTCAACCGGTTCGAGGCGAAGGGCATCAACACGGCGATCGGCCTCGACGAGGCCGGCATCAACGACGACCGCGACATGCTCCAGGAGATGCGCCTCGTGCTGCGCGCCCACCGGGTGCCCGGCATGGACGAGGCCGACGTGCCGAGCATGGCGCAGGTGCTGCGGATGGCGACCGTCGGCGGCGCCCGCACCACCCCCTACGGCGACGGCCTCGGCACGATCGAGGTCGGCAAGGGCGCCGACCTCGTCCTGATCGACTGGGACCAGATCGCCTACCCGTATCTCGACCCGGAGACGCCGCTCCTCGACGCGGTGATCCAGCGGGCCAAGACCGGCGGCGTCACCGCGGTGCTGTGCGAGGGCGAGGTGCTCTACGCGGACGGGCGCTTCACGCGGGTCGACCGCGACGCCGCCCTGAAGGCGCTCCACGACGACCTGTCGCGGGCGCTCTCGGACGACGAGGTCGAGCGGCGCCAGCTCTCGAAGGCGCTGCTCCCCCACGCGCGGCGCTTCTACGCCGACTACATCGACCCGTCGCGGCACGAGCCGTTCTACCGCCCGAGCTCGCGCGTCTGACGGCGCGGGCCCGGGTCGGGCCTCAGCGGACCAGGCAGGGCTTCTTGTTGTCGAAGGTCCAGCCGGGGATCAGGAACTGCATGGCGGCCGCGTCGTCGCGGGCGCCGAGGCCGTGGTCGCGGTAGAGGGCGTGGGCCGCCTCCACCGCCGCCATGTCGAGCTCGATGCCGAGGCCCGGCCGCTCCGGCACCCGCACGAGGCCGCCGCGGATCGCCAGAGGCTCCTTGGTCAGGCGCTCGCCGTCCTGCCAGATCCAGTGGGTGTCGATCGCCGTGACGTTGCCCGGCGCCGCCGCGGCCACGTGGGTGAACATCGCGAGCGACACGTCGAAGTGGTTGTTCGAGTGCGAGCCCCAGGTCAGGCCGTGGTCGCGGCACAGCTGGGCCACCCGGACCGAGCCGGCGAGCGTCCAGAAGTGCGGGTCCGCCAGCGGGATGTCGACGGCGCCGAGCTGGATCGCGTGGTTCATCTGCCGCCAGTCGGTGGCGATCATGTTGGTCGCGGTGGGCAGGCCGGTGGCGCGGCGGAACTCGGCCATGATCTCGCGGCCCGAGAACCCGCCCTCGGCGCCGCAGGGATCCTCCGCGTAGGCCAGGACGTGGCCCTGGCCCTTGCAGAGGCGGATCGCCTCGTCGAGGGACCACGCGCCGTTCGGGTCGAGCGTCACGCGGGCCTTGGGGAACCGCTCGTGGATCGCGGTGACGGCGGCGATCTCGTCCTCGCCGCGCAGCACGCCGCCCTTCAGCTTGAAGTCGTTGAAGCCGTACTGGTCGTAGGCGGCCCCGGCGAGCCGGGCCACGGCCTCGGGGGTCAGCGCCTCCTCGTCGCGCAGGCGGAACCAGCCGTCGCGGGCACTCGGCGCCCGGTAGCCGAGATCCGTGCGGGTGCGGTCGCCGACGTAGAACAGGTAGCCCAGCATCTCGACCGCGTCGCGCTGCTGGCCCTCGCCCAGGAGCGCCGCCACCGGCACGTCGAGGTACTGGCCGAGCAGGTCGAGGAAGGCGGACTCGACCGCCGTCACCGCGTGGATGGTGATGCGCAGGTCGAAGGTCTGGAGGCCGCGGCCGCCGGCGTCGCGATCGGCGAAGCGGGTCCGCATGGCGTTGAGCACCGCGTTCCAGGCGCCGAGCGGCTGGCCGATCACGAGGTCCCGGGCATCCTCCAGGGTCCTGCGGATGCCCTCGCCGCCGGGAACCTCGCCGAGGCCGGTGGCGCCGGTGGAGTCGGTCAGGATCACGAGGTTGCGGGTGAAGTACGGCCCGTGCGCGCCCGAGAGGTTGAGCAGCATGCTGTCGTGGCCGGCCACCGGCACCACCGTCATAGCGGTCACGGTCGGCGTGTGGCGGGCGGCGTGGCGGCTCTCGTTCGACGTGACGTGATCCTTGGCGTGATCCTTGGCGTGATCCTTGGCGTGATCCTTGGCGTGATCCATGGCGTCCTCCTCGGGGGCCCCCGGCCGGTCTTCGCCGGGCGCGGGGCGGGATCGTTGCGGAGCCGGACCGGCCGGGGCCGGCCCGGCGGGCGGGTCAGTGGGCCTTGAGCTCGACGCGGCGGATCTCCCCGACCACCACGAGGTAGCAGAAGCAGGCGACGAGGGCGTTCAGGCCGACGAAGACCAGGGCGCCGTTGAACGAGCCCGTGCTCTGGACGATGTAGCCGATCGCGATCGGCGTGGTGATGCCGGCGGTGTTGCCGAAGGTGTTGAACAGGCCGCCCGAGAGGCCGCCGCTCTCCCGCGGCGAGGTGTCGGCGACGACCGCCCAGCCGAGCGCGCCGATGCCCTTGCCGAAGAAGGCCAGCGCCATCAGCCCGACCACGACCGCGTCCGCCTGGACGTAGTTGCAGCCGATGATGCTCATCGACAGCAGCATGCCGCCGACGATCGGGATCTTGCGGGCCGCCGTCAGCGAGAAGCCGCGGCGCAGGAGCAGGTCGGAGATCACGCCCCCGAGGATGCCGCCGATGAAGCCGCACAGCGCCGGCAGCACCGCCGCGAAGCCGGCCTGCAGGATCGACAGGCCGCGCTCCTTGACGAGGTAGACCGGGAACCACGTCAGGAAGAAGTAGGTCAGCACCGTGATGCAGTACTGGCCGACATAGATGCCGAGCAGCATCCGGTTGGCGAGCAGCTGGCGCAGCGTCCGGCCGGCATCGCCCTGCCTGCCCCGGCTCTGGCCGTCCATGTCGAGCAGCGCGCCGCCGGCCTCGATGTAGTCCCGCTCCGCCTGGTTCATCGCCGGGTGGTGCTTCGGGCTGTCGACGACGCGCAGCCACAGCACCGCGAAGGCGATGCCGAGCAGGCCCATGCTGGTGAAGACGTGGTGCCAGCCGAACGTGTGGACGATCCACGCCATCAGCGGCGTGAACAGCACCGTGGCGAAGTACTGCGCCGAGTTGAAGAACGCCGAGGCCATGCCGCGCTCCCGGGTCGGGAACCACGCGGCGACGATCCGGGCGTTGGCGGGGAAGACCGGCGCCTCGGTGAGGCCGACGGCGAGCCGCAGGGCGAAGAGCAGCACCACGGCGGTCAGGCCGGTGAAGAAGCCCACGGCGCCCTGGACCAGCGTGAAGGCCGACCAGAGGGCGACGGCGGCGGCGTAGACCCACTTGACGCTGTAGCGGTCGAGGAGCCAGCCGCCCGGGATCTGGGCGAGGACGTAGGACCACGCGAAGGCCGAGAAGACGTAGCCCATCTGGACCGGCGAGAGGCCGAGTTCCTTGGCCATGTCGGGCCCGGCGATCGAGATGGTCGCGCGGTCGGCGTAGTTGATCGTCGTGGCGGCGAACAGCATCGCCACGATCAGCAGGCGGACGCGGGTGCGGCGACCCGCGTCGGCGGCGGCGAGCAGGGTGCTCGGCGCGCCGGTCGAACTGGCACTCATGGACGTTCTCCCTGGCTCGTCGCCATCCGGTTGATCCGGGAAGCGGGTCGTGGCCGCCGTTGGCTCGGCGGATCCGTCTTGGGTGTCGAGGCGGGGGCTCAGCGGCGGTCGCCGATCAGGGCCGTCAGCTCGGCGCGCTCGGCCGCGTCGAGCTCGGTCAGCGGCGGCCGGACCGGGCCGGCGTGGCGGCCGACGGCGCTCATGCCCGCCTTGACGATCGAGACCGCGTAGCCGCGCTTGCGGTTGCGGATCGCGATGTAGGGGAGGACGAAGTCGCGCAGCTCCCGGTAGACCGCGTCGCGGTCCCGGCGGCGGACGCTGTCGTAGAAGGACAGCGCCCATTCCGGCAGGAAGTTGAAGATCGCCGAGGAGTAGGTGGTGACGCCCATCTCCAGGTACGGCAGCGCGAAGGTCTCGGCGGTGGGCAGGCCGCCGATATAGGTCAGGCGGTCGCCCAGCGCCGCGTAGACCCGGGTCATCAGCTCGACGTCGCCGACGCCGTCCTTGAAGCCGACGAGGTTCGGGCAGCGCTCGCACAGGCCGGCCAGCGTCCGCTCGTCGAGCTGGGCGTTGGCGCGGTTGTAGACGATGATCCCCAGGGCGGTCGCGCGGCAGACCGCCTCGATATGGGCGGCGAGACCGGCCTGCTCGGAGCCGACCAGGTAGGGCGGCAGCAGCAGGATCCCGTCCGCGCCGGCGGCCTCGGCGGCCCGGGCCATCTCGACCGCCAGGGCGGTGCCCTGGCCGGCGGGGGCGATGACCGGGGTCCGGCCGCGGGTCTCCTCGACGGCGGCGCGCAGGACGCGGTCGATCTCGGCGGGCGTCAGCGAGAAGAACTCGCCGGTGCCGCCGGCGGCGAACAGGCCCGACACCTTGTAGTCGGCGAGACGTCCGAGATTGTCCCGGTAGGCGGTCTCGTCGAAGCTGAGGTCGTCGCGGAAATGCGTGACCGGGAACGACAGCAGGCCGGAGCCCAGCACGCGCGCCATCTCGGCCGGGTTCATGCTCGCCATCGATCCTCTCCCTGGAACGCACCGTTCGGTGTCGCGTCCGGGGTTAGGCGCCGGCGTTAAATGCGTCCAACGTTGATTTTGGCTGGATTATCCCGGATCCTGCATCAATGTTCGATCTCGGCCACGCCCGCAGCTTCGTCGCCGTCGCCGAGGAGATGCATTTCGGCCGGGCCGCGACGCGGCTGAACCTGACCCAATCGCCCCTGTCGCGGCAGATCCAGATGCTGGAGCAGACGCTGGGCGTGACGCTGCTGGAGCGGACCACCCGGGCGGTGCGCCTGACCCCGGCGGGCCGCACCTTCCTGGCCGAGGCCTACCGGGTGCTGGCGGCGGCCGAGAACGCCGCCCGCATCACGCGCCGCGCCGCTCGGGGCGAGAGCGGGGTGCTGCGCCTCAGCTTCACCGCCGCCTCGGCCTACCGGACGCTGCCGCAGGTCGTCGCCCATGTCCGCCGGACGCTGCCCGAGGTCGACCTCGTGCTGGAGGAGATGGTCTCGGACGAGCAGATCCTGGCGCTGGGCGAGAACCGCACGGATCTCGCGATCCTGCGGCCGGCCCCGGTCCTGCAGGATCCGAAATCCGCGATCGCCACCGCGCCGCTGGCGCGCGAGCGGCTCCTCCTCGCGGTCCCGCGCGGGCACCGCCTCGCCGCGGCGCGCGCGCCGACCCTGAGGGACCTCGACGGCGAGGCCTTCGTGACGTGGTCGCCCCGGGGCGGCCGCTACTTCATCGACCTGCTCGACCGTCTGTTCGAGGCCGGGGGCGTGCAGCCCCGGATCGTGCAGCGGGTGAACCAGGTCCACGCGATGCTGGCCCTCGTCGGCGCCGGCATCGGCGTCGCGCTGGTGCCGGGCAGCGCCCGGGGCAACAGCATGGCCGACATCCGGCTCCGGCCGATCGCCCTGCCGGCCGCGACCGGACCGGAGCTGTGGCTCGCGTGGCGCAGCGACAACGCCAATCCGTGCCTGCCCTCGGTGCGGGCCGCGGCGCTGGAGACCGGCGAGGCGTGACCGCCGGCGCCGCCCTGGAAAGTCGCCGCCGCCGGCGATAGGCTGCCCGCTCGCCCCGCTTCCGGTCGCGCTGCCGGCCGGGGCCGCCCCTCCCGGATCAGGCAGGCACCATGAGAGTTTCGGCCGACCTCTGCATCGTGCCGATGGGCGTCGGCCCGTCGGTCTCGCCCTACGTGCGGGAAATCAAGGGGATCATCGAGTCGAGCGGGCTCACCGCCACGATGCATCCCAACGGCACGAACATCGAGGGCGAGCTGTCGGAGATCTGCTCGCTGGCGGAGCGGTGCGAGGCGAGGCTCGCCGAGCTCGGCGTCCAGCGGACCTTCTTCACGCTGATCTTCTCGACGCGCCGGGACAAGGACCAGTCGATGGCCGACAAGCTCGCCGCGGTCTCCTGACCGCGCGCCCATCGCCCGCCATCCCGGGGTCGCGCCGCGGAGCCGGTGATGCAGTGCCGGGGTCGGCAGGTCTCACACCGACGGAGCGTCGCGATTCCGGGCCCGCCTTCGGCGCCCCGAAACGAGAGCGCCTGACCCTCTGGTAGGCCTGATCTCACCGAGGTCGGGACGACGACGATCGCGGAGCCTGTCCCGAGCCAGGCGCGGGTCCCCTCTCCCGTGCGGGAGAGGGACAGGGTGAGGGATCAGGTCTGTCCGAACACAGCGCACCCTGACCGAGCCGCGACGGCGTGCGATCCGGAAACGTCGTGCCCCTCACCCCAACCCTCTCCCGGGCGGGAGAGGGGGCGCGTTGCGGCTGTCTCGACCGCAGATGCGTCGCGAGACCGTCGAGCCGCGATCGGGAGCGGCCCTAGCCGTGGCAGGCGCAGCCGGCATGCTCGCAGCCGGCGTGATCCTTGTGGCCGTCCGCGCAGTCGTCGCAGCAATAGGCCTTGCCGTCCCGCGACACGGCCTTGGCGACCGGGATCACGCAGACGCAGTCCTGGCAGGCGCACTTCACCATCTCGACGTCGACGCTGGCCATGATTTCCTCCTCCGGCGGGACAGTCCGCTTGTCGACGTTAGAGCCGCGACGGCGGCGAGGAAACCCTTCCCCGGGCGCGGTGACGCGCCCGTGATCCCATTCGCCCGCTCGCGCGTTCCCCCGGTCCGGTGATCGCTGCGCCGGGTGGGAGGGCGCTATGGCCGAGCAGAAGACCGACGACGTCCGGATCGAGCCCTATGACGGGCCGGCGGGCGGCTGGGGCTCGGCCCGCTCCCTCGTCGAGATCCTGACCCGGGAGGGCGTGCCGGTCACCGGCTCGGCGATGCTGCTGAAGCAGAACAAGCCGGACGGGTACATGTGCACGTCCTGCGCCTGGGCGAAGCCCGCCAAGCCGCTCGCCTTCGAGTACTGCGAGAACGGCGCCAAGGCGACCGCCTGGGAGCAGACGCGCCGCCGCGCGACGCCGGATTTCTTCGCCGCGCACACCGTGACGGAGCTCCTCGGCTGGAGCGACTACGCCCTGGAGGAGCAGGGCCGCCTGACCCACCCGATGCGCTACGACCCGGCGACGGACCGCTACCGGCCCGTCGCCTGGGCGGAGGCCCTCGCGGAGATCGGCCGGGAGCTGAAGGACCTGCGCGTGCAGGATCCGCGATCGGTGGTGTTCTACGCCTCGGGCCGGGCCTCGCTGGAGACGAGCTACATGTGGGCGCTGCTCGCCCGCCTCTACGGCAACAACAACCTGCCCGACTCCTCCAACATGTGCCACGAGCCGACCTCGGTGGCACTGCCGCAATCCATCGGCGCGCCGGTCGGCACGGTGCTCCTGGAGGATTTCGAGACCACCGACCTGATCTTCTTCTTCGGCCAGAACGTCGGGTCGAACGCGCCGCGGATGCTGCACCCGCTCCAGGAGGCGCGACGCCGGGGCGCGCAGATCATCACCTTCAACCCGCTGCGCGAGCGCGGGCTGGAGCGCTTCACCGACCCGCAATCGCCGGTGGAGATGCTCACCCGCTCGTCCACGAAGATCTCGACGCAGTACCACCAGGTGAAGGCCGGCGGCGACCTCGCGGCCCTCACCGGCCTGTGCAAGGCCCTGCTCGCCCTGGACCGGGCCGCGGAGGCCGCCGGCCGGCCCCGGGTGCTCGACCACGCCTTCATCGCCGAGCACACCCACGGGTTCGAGGCCTTCGTCGCCTTCTGCGACGGGCAGGACTGGGCCGCGCTGGAGCGGCGCTCCGGCCTCACCCGGACCGCGCTGGAGGCCGCAGCCGGGGTCTACGCCCGCGCGAAGGCGGTGATCGGCATCTACGGGATGGGCCTGACCCAGCACCGCAAGGGCACCGAGACCGTCCGGATGCTCGTGAACCTGCTGCTCCTGCGCGGCAATATCGGGAAGCCCGGCGCCGGGATCTGCCCGGTGCGGGGCCACTCGAACGTGCAGGGCCAGCGCACCGTCGGCATCACCGAGAAGCCCGAGCTGGCGCCGCTGGACAAGCTGCGGGAGCTCTACGGCTTCGAGCCGCCGCGGGAGAAGGGCCTCAACACCGTCGAGACCTGCGAGGGCGTCCTCGACGGGCGCGTGAAGGCCTTCGTCGGGCTCGGCGGCAACTTCCTGCGCGCCGTGCCCGACACCGCCCGGATGGAGCCGGCCTGGCGGCGGCAGCGCCTCACCGTGCAGATCTCGACCAAGCTCAACCGCTCGCACCTCGTCAACGGCGCCGTCGCCTACATCCTGCCCTGCCTCGGCCGGATCGAGATCGACCAGCAGGCGAGCGGCCGGCAGGCGGTGTCGATGGAGGATTCCACCGCGCGCTTCCACGGTTCCCGGGGCGTGGCCGAACCGGTCGGGCCGCACCTGCGCTCCGAGCCCTGGATCGTGGCGGAGATCGCCAAGGCGACGCTGCCGCCCAATCCCCGGATCGACTGGGATGCCTGGGTGGCCGATTACGGGCGGGTGCGCGACGCGATCGAGGCGACCTACCCGAGCGTGTTCCACGACCTGAACGGCCGGATGTTCCAGCCCGGCGGCCTGACGAAGCCGCTCGGCGCCCGCGACCGCAAATGGGAGACCGAGACCGGGAAGGCGAATTTCGCGGTGCCCGAGGGCCTCGAGGCCGACCCGGACCTGCCCGAGCGCGGCCCGGACGTGCTCGACCTGATCACGCTGCGGTCGAACGACCAGTTCAACACCACGGTCTACGGCTACGACGACCGCTTCCGCGGGGTGAAGGGCACCCGGGACGTGCTGTTCATGAACCGGCGCGACATCGCGCGGCTGGGGCTGAGGGACGGGATCAGCGTCGACGTGGCGACCGAGGCGGACGACCATGTGCCGCGGCGCGTGGGCGGCCTGCGGGTGATCGCCTACGACATCCCGGAGGGCAACTGCGCCGGGTACTACCCGGAGCTGAACGTCCTGCTGCCGCTCTGGCACCACGACGAGCAGTCCAAGACCCCCGCCGCCAAGGCGATCACCGTGCGGGTGACGGCCGCGACCGCCGCGCCCTGAGCGGAGCGTCTGGCGTCCGGTCGCGCCTTCCGGCAAGGAACGACGATGGACCAGGCGACTCCCCCCGACGCGCGACCGGACGCCCCGGCGGACTCGCGGCTGCGCGCGCTCGTCGGCCGGATCGCCGCCGCGGCGCCCCTGCGCGAGCCGGGCGCGGACCTGTCGCAGCTGAGCGCCGCGCCGGGCGCCCTCGCGGCCGTGCCGGATGCCGGCCTCGTCACCGACGCCGAATCCGGCGGCCTGGCGCTCGTCGGCGCGGACCTGTCCCGCGCCCGCATGGAGGAGGCCGACCTCTCCGGCGCGAACCTGCGCGGGGCGAGCCTCACCGGCGCGGTCGGGCGCTCGACCCGCTTCACCGGGGCGATCCTGGAGGCGGCCGACCTGTCCGAGGCCGATCTCTCCGGCGCGGACTTCACCGGCATCGTCGCCGGGCAGGTGAAGTTCGCCGGGGCAATGCTGGAGGATGCCCGGTTCGGCGAGGCCGCGATGCGCTTCGCCGACCTGTCCGGCGCCCTGCTCGACGGGACCGACTTCGCCGGCGCCGATCTCTGGGGCGCGGATTTCTCCGGTGCGGATGCGGACGACACGGTCTTCCGCGGGGCGCGGCTCGACGAGGCCAAGCTCGCAGACGCCAACCTGACCCACGCGGATTTCGCCGAGGCCAGCCTGACCAAGGCGAGCCTCGCCGGCTCGCGGCTGCGGGGCGCCCATTTCACCGGCGCGAAGCTCGACGGCGCCGATCTCTCCGGGGCGGATCTCTCCGACACCGACCTCGTGCGGCTCAACCTCGCCACCTGCCGGCTGCGGCACGCCCGCTTCGCCGGCGCGTGGCTCAACGGCACGCGGATGAGCGTGGAGCAGCTCGGCGGGGCGGTCGGCGAGGAGGTGGCCGGCGCCTACGAGGCCGCCCAGGCGAGCTACCTCGCCCTGGAGCAGAACTGGAAGAGCATCGGCAGCCACGACGCGGCGAGCTGGGCGTACAAGCGCGGCCGCCGGATGGGCCGTTTCCACGCCGGGCAGCAGGCCCGCGCCGCGTGGTCCGACCGGGACTGGTCCGGCGTCCTGCGGCACGGCTATCGCTGGACCGCCGACCGCTTCGTCGAGTGGTTGTGCGATTACGGCGAGAGCCTGTCGCGCATCGCGCGCGCCTTCGCGCTGCTGATCGTGCTGTTCGGCGGGCTCTTCGGCCTGACCGGCGGCCTGTACATCCTGGAGGGACCGGACGCCGGGCCGACCTACAACCCCCTCGATCTCCTGAGCTACAGCGCGCTCAACATGATGACCGCGAACCCGCCGGAGATCGGCCTGAAGCCCACCGGCCGCGTCACCAACCTTCTGGTCGGCATCGAGGGCGGCGTCGGCATCATCCTGATGGGACTCTACGGCTTCGTCCTGGGCAACCGCCTGCGACGGTGAGGCCGCCAGCTCCGGAGCGGCGCCCCGCTATCCGGGCTGTCCTCAGTCGTTCACGCTGAGCCGGTCGATCACGAGGCTCAGATCCTTGCGCAGGGCGCGGATCTCCGGCTCGCTGAGTTCGAGCTGGCACATCACGCTCTCGCGGACCGAGACCGCGTCGGCGCGCAGGGCGGCGCCCTCCGGCGTCAGGGCGATCTCGACCTCGCGCTCGTCGGACTGGCGCCGGGTCCGGAGCAGGAAGCCCGCGCTCTCCAGGCGCTTCAGCACCGGCGTGAGGGTGCCGGAATCGAGGCGCAGGCGCCGGCCGATCTCCGAGACCGTGACGCCGTCCTGCTCCCACAGCACCAGCAGAACGAGATATTGCGGATAAGTCAGTCCGAGCCGCTCGAGCAGCGGCCGGTACGACTTGGTCATCCGATGCGCGGCAGCATAGAGCGCGTAGCAGAGCTGGTTATCGAGCAGCAGCGGATCCGTCTCCGGCTGCGCCTCAGCCGTATCGGCACTGTACGCCATATCGTTCGCCCATCGCGGTCCACGCACCGCCACACTCGACCGCGACCGCGGGTTCGTCATCATACCATAACACGGGATGCCGGCGCGCAAGCTCCGAGCGTCGGGCCCGTTCTCTTAACAACCCTATGGGGTTCGTCTCCCGTCCACGACGGGCGGGAGCGCCGCCAGTGCGTCGAGGAAGCCCGGCTCGTCCTCGAGCGTCCGGAGATCCAGGCGGACGGCCTCGTCGCTGATCCGGCCGATCACCGGCACCGGGAGCCGGCGCAGATCCTCGGCGAGCCGCCGGCACCGCCCGCCCGCGCCGCGGCCGCCCGCGGAGACCGGCGTCAGGACCAGGGCGGCGCTGGGCAGGGTCTCCACCGGCAGGGCGCCGGATCCGATCTGGCTGATGCAGTCGGCGACCGCGACCGTGGCGCGGCCGGCGAGCCGCTCCGCCACCGCGGGGGCGAGGCGCTCGGCCTGCGCGGCGATCGCGTCGCGCGCGCGGGTCAGGAGCCGCAGGGTCGGCAGCTCCGCGCGCAGCCGCTCGGGGTGCAGGTAGAGCCGCAGCACGGCCTCGAGCGCCGCGTAGGTCATCTTGTCGACGCGCAGGGCCCGCTTCAGCGGGTTCTTGCGCACGCGGGCGATCAGGTCCCTCCGCCCCGCCACGATGCCGCACTGGACCGCGCCGAGCAATTTGTCGCCGCTGAAGGTGACGACGTCGGCCCGCTCCAGGGCGGCGCGGACCGTGGGCTCGGGGGGCAGCCCGTGGGCCGCGAGGTCGACGAGGCTGCCGCTTCCGAGATCGTCCGCCAGCGGCACGCCGCGCTCCCGGCAGAGGGCGTGGAGGGCGACGGGATCCGCCGCCGCGGTGAAGCCCGCGATGGCGTAGTTGCTCGGGTGCACCTTCATCACGAGGCCGGTGCGGGGCCCGAGGGCCTCCGCGTAGTCGCGCAGGTGGGTACGGTTCGTGGTGCCGACCTCGCGCAGGCGGCAACCGGCCCGCACCATCACGTCCGGCACCCGGAACGAGCCGCCGATCTCCACGAGCTCGCCGCGGGAGACCACCACCTCCCTGCGCATGGCGAGCGCGTTCAGCACCAGCAGGACGGCGGCCGCGTTGTTGTTGACGACGACCGCGGCCTCGGCGCCGGTCAGGCGGCAGATCAGGGCCTCGACATGATCGTCCCGCTCGCCGCGGGCGCCGGTCTCGAGATCGAATTCGAGGTTGCTCGCCTGCACCATCACGGCGGCCACCGCCTCCGCGGCCGAGCGGGGCAGCAGGGCGCGGCCGAGATTGGTGTGCAGAACCGTCCCGGTCAGGTTGAGGACCGGCCGCAGGGACGGGCGCCGCTCGGCGGCGAGGCGCGCCGACGCCGCCGCCCGGATCGCCGCCGCGTCCGGGACGGGACCGCCCCCCGCCCGGAGCCCGGCCACCACCGCCCGGATCGCGTCCGTGAAGGCCGTCCGCCCGTAGGTCTCGAGATCGGCGGGCGGCGCGCCGCCGACGAGGCGCTCGACCGAGGGAATCCGGCGCGGGGACGGCGCCGGGTCGACGGCCTGAGGGGTGGGGGCGGGTCCGTTCATGTCAGGCCAGAGATAACCATCCCGCTGCACGGAGCCAGCCCGTCGACGCGCGGATAATTCGCGCAGGTTGTTCCGGTCCCGGCCCGACGGTAAGGGCAGATCCTGAAATCGGCGCCCGAGAGTCCATCGCACCCGCGCGGGGCGGGCTCGGCCACGCCAACCCCGCCGAGCCTTCTCGGGAGACGTCGCCATGTCCCGACCTTCGATCCAGATCCACCCGATGATCCTGTGCGGAGGGACGGGGACGCGGCTGTGGCCGGCGTCGCGGGAGAGCATGCCCAAGCAGTTCGCCC